>Ga0137308_100818_pt1 | contig 41574 bp, 42 predicted proteins | sample Inofrocosms_June_FD_97181 | JGI IMG/M metagenome (GOLD analysis project Ga0137308, IMG submission 97181) | Mouse cecal microbial communities from Vienna, Austria - N-Acetylneuraminic and N-Acetylglucosamine D2O microcosms_June | ecosystem: Host-associated > Mammals > Digestive system > Large...
GAAACCGCTTTCATTTTTGAAAAAGCGGAGGTATAATAGAGTAGCGAGAAAAGAAAATTCACGGAGGTGTGCTTATGGAATATATTAGAGTAACAAATGAAAATATAGAAAAAGAACATATATGTTGTGCAATCTCAAACAGTAATGATGTTCAGGTGTCATCAAAAAAAGATTGGTTAAAAGAGCGTTTTGATGATGGTTTAGTTTTCTTAAAAAGTGAACAGCGGGGAAAGTGTTTTATTGAATATATACCCGCTGAAAATGCGTGGAATCCCATTGCCGCAGATAGCTATATGTATATTGACTGTTTATGGGTAGCTGGTTCCTTCAAAGGACATGGTTATGGGGCAGAATTACTGAATGCCTGCATTGAGGATAGCAAAAACAAAGGAAAAAAGGACTATGCATATTATCTGCTGCAAAGAAAAAACCATTTCTGGCAGACCCTAAATTTCTAAAATACAAAGGATTTGCCATCAGCGATGAATCGGATAATGGCATTCAGTTATGGCATTTATCTTTTACCGAAAATGCTCCATTGCCGAAATTCAAAGAATGTGCAAAACACCCTCATATTGATGAGATGGGATATGTTCTGTATTACACCAGCCAGTGTCCGTTTAATGCAAAATATATTCCTGTAATTGAAAATATTGCGAAAGAAAAATCCATACAATTTAAGTCGGTTCACTTACAGAACAAAGAGGACGCACAAAACGCTCCAACACCAGTTACAACTTATGCATTATTTTTAGATGGTAACTATATTACACACGAACAGATGAATGACAAGAGGTTTTTGAAATTATTAGAAAAGTAACTTCCCGTTTATAGATTATAGTCAACAGGAAATTAAACAATTGCTGTTACATAGACGGCACACCGAAACAGGAAATCAAGAAAAGGTTTCCTGTTTTTTTGCGCCCATTTTAGATATATCATTTAAGCCCTTTGTACCCTAAAAACAACCTTTATAATAAAAACTCCACAAACACCTGATTAGAAAGGGAGATTCCCTTCCTGGTCAAATAGATCCGCCCCCCGTCCGCCTGCAGCAATCCCAGCCCCTCCAGCCGCCTAAGGGCATCTCCGTAAACCTCCTCCACAGAAATGCCAAATTCCTCTTGAAACCGCTCCAGCTCAATGCCTTCTGTCATCCGAAGCCCCAGAAACATGGTTTCTTCCATTTGTTCTCTCACTGACAGTTTTTCCCGGCAGACCTGTATCTCCTCTGGACGCTCTGATTTTTCCAGATACTCTTCCATAGAATCTGTATTGTTCCACCTCTGGCTGTCAAACAGCGACGCCGCTCCCAGCCCAAGCCCCAGATAATCATCCCGCATCCAGTACCCCATATTGTGGGCACATTCCCTTTTGGGCAGGGCATAATTGGAAATCTCGTACTGTCTGTAGCCCTGGCTGCCCAGCATTTCTGCAGTCATTTCATACATCCTGCGTTCTTCTTCCTCCTCTGGAAGATTCAGCTTCCTCTGGGCAAAAGGGGTTCCTTCCTCCACAATGAGACTGTAAGCGGAAACATGCTCCGGTGCCAGCTCTAATACCCGGGAAAGAGTTTTCTGCCAGCTGGACAGGGTCTGGTCCGGAATTCCTGACATAAGGTCCACATTAATATTGTCAAATCCGGCCTGCCTGGCCAGGTCATAGCTCTCCAGGAATTCTTCCCAGGTGTGGATTCTTCCCAGCGCTTTCAACTCCTCATTATGGGCAGACTGCAGACCGAAGCTGATACGATTCAGCCCTATTTTTTCATATGTCTTTAGTTTCTCCAGATTCACTGTCCCAGGGTTGGCCTCTATAGACATCTCCGAATCCGGTTCAAAAGAAAAGACCTCCGCCAGTGCTTCCATAATCTCTGTCATATGCCCCGGCTCCAGCACTGATGGTGTACCGCCCCCGAAAAACAAAGAAGATACCCTGGCTGGATATCTTCCCTGGCAGGCGCGTATCTCCCTGCACAATGCCTGAACATAACGCGCCTGATTCTCCCGGCTGTCATGCCAGGATAAAAAATCACAGTACAGACATTTTTGTACACAAAAGGGCATGTGTACGTATAATCGAATCTTTCGTTTCATAGCCTGTTCTAATACCACTCTACTTATCATCCAGCTTCAAAACACTCATAAACGCTTTCTGCGGAATCTCTACATTTCCCACCTGGCGCATACGCTTCTTGCCTTCTTTTTGTTTTTCCAGCAGTTTCTTTTTCCGGGTAATATCGCCGCCGTAACATTTGGCCAGCACATCTTTTCTTAGCGCTTTCACGGTTTCCCTGGCGATAATCTTGCTGCCGATTGCGGCCTGTATGGGAATTTCAAAGAGCTGTCTGGGAATTTCTTCCTTTAATTTCTCACACATTTTCCTTCCCCGCTCATAGGCAGTATCCCCGTGGACGATAAATGATAGGGCATCCACTTCCTCTTTGTTCACCAGGATGTCCAATTTTACCAGCTTGCTGCGCTCATATCCGCAGGGCTCGTAGTCCAGTGAGGCGTATCCCCTGGAACGGGATTTCAGCGCGTCAAAGAAATCATAGATAATCTCATTGAGGGGCAGATGATACTTCAAAAGGGCACGGGTTTCCTCCATATACTCCATCCCCTGGTACTGTCCCCTCCGCTCCTGGCACAGTTCCATAATGGAGCCGATATATTCTGTGGTCACCATAATCTCAGCGGCCACAATAGGTTCTTCCATGTAATCAATCTCCGATGGGTCCGGCAGATTGGAGGGATTGGTCAGCTCCATCATCTCCCCGTTTGTCTTATAAACTTTATAGATAACGCCTGGGGCTGTGGTGATGAGATCCAGGCTGTATTCCCTCTCCAGCCTCTCCTGGATGATTTCCAGATGCAGCAGTCCCAGAAAGCCGCAGCGGAATCCAAATCCCAGCGCCGCCGAAGTCTCCGGCTCGTACTGAAGGGCCGCATCGTTGAGCTGCAGTTTCTCCAGCGCCTCTCTCAAGTCCTGGTATTTGGCTCCGTCTGCCGGATAGAGCCCGCAATAAACCATAGAATTCACCTTTTTATAGCCAGGCAGTGCTTCTTCACAGGGCTGCTGGTTGTTGGTAATGGTATCCCCCACCCGGGTATCTCTCACATTCTTTATGCTGGCTGTGAGATACCCCACCATCCCCGCCTGCAGTTCATCGCAGGGGATGAACTGTCCTGCGCCGAAATATCCCACTTCCACTACTTCCGTCACAGCGCCGGTGGCCATCATGCGGATAGGTGTTCCTTTCTTCACGCTTCCCTCCATAATCCGGCAGAACACGATCACCCCTTTGTAAGAGTCGTAGAGGGAATCGAAAATCAATGCCTTTAACGGCGCATGGATATCGCCCCCCGGCGCGGGAATCTTCTCTACAATCTGCTCCAGCACCTCCTCCACATGTTCCCCTGTCTTAGCGGAAATCTGCGGGGCATCCTGGGCTTCAATACCGATGATATCCTCAATTTCGTTGATCACCCGCTCTGGCTCTGCGCTGGGCAGGTCGATCTTGTTGAGCACCGGAACCACATCCAGGTCATGGTCCAGCGCCAGATATACATTAGCAAGGGTCTGCGCCTCGATTCCCTGGGCCGCATCTACCACCAGAATGGCCCCGTCACAGGCCGCAAGGCTTCTGGAAACCTCATAGTTAAAATCCACGTGCCCCGGGGTGTCAATCAAATTAAAGATATACTCCTCACCGTTTTTTGCCTTGTAAACCGTGCGGACCGCCTGGGCTTTGATGGTAATGCCCCTCTCCCGCTCCAGTTCCATGTTATCCAGTACCTGAGACTGCATCTCCCGGTCTGTCAGAAGACCGGTCATCTCAATAATCCGGTCCGCAAGGGTAGACTTTCCATGATCAATGTGTGCTATAATACAAAAATTCCTGATTTTACTCTGATTGGTAACTGACATCCTTTCTCCTCCTGAAAATGAAAGCCCGCTGTGGTGATACCTGCCAAAACTTTCATCGTAAAGTATGTATCAGTATATCATTACAGCACAAATTCTTCAATAAAAGTGTTGTGAATTTCTGGCAAAACTTTTTGAAACAACAAAAGATTCCCCGCCTTTCTCTCAATCCGCATCTTTGCCGTTTCCCTGAAGCACCTGGTCCAGAATCTGTGCAAAAGGTTCCATGGCATTTTTCACCTCCTGCACCGTGTTAGTCTGGGCTCCTGCCTCCAAAAGAATGGCCCTGGGACGCACATGCAGGTTATACCGGAGGCTGGACAGATAAATATTCCGGCTCAGTCCCGGATAATACCTGGCTGCCTCCAGGTTCAGCTGAAAAGAAAAGGCCAGATTCTCCTGCACATAAGGATTGGGCAGATACGTCACCTCCCCGTTGAGAGCGCTGTAGCTGAGCCCGTTAAAAAACATAAAGTTGGCAGTGGGCTTCCCGTTCACTTCCGTCACCAGACGCCTGTCCTCAGCCACTCCATCCCGATGCAGGTCAATCACCACTTCAATGGAGGGATTTTCCTGTAAAATCTGCTCCACCACTGCCAGGGAATAATCGTATGCACTGTTTCTGTCAATCTGCCCATTGACCACATCAAACGTATCTGTATTGTGGATCACCTGATAGCCGTATTGTTCTGTCAGCAGCTCTGTGAGATAATCGCCTACCCCTACCACTGTATCTTGTGGATTCCCCTCCCTGGAATCTGCAAATCCTTCCTGGGAATGGGTGTGGTAAATGAGAATCTGAGGCACTTCCTGATTCTTTTCTATGGACATATCCACATCCAGCAGACCGGAGGCATTGATCCTGGATGCATCCACCGCCGTGGTGCTGTCCACAATAAAAAAATTTCCCAGCAAATAGTCGTAATTCTCCAACTGTTCCCTGGTAATCTCAATCTGTGGTTCCACCGGTGCCGACGCACGCTCTGCCTCACCAGAAGACGATTTTTCTTTCTCCTGAGAAGGTGTATCCTTGGATGGCTTCTCGTGATTCTGTGTCTCCTTTTCCGTCTGTTTTTCCTGTGCCAGCTGATTTTCATCTTCCACCTGTTCCCGAAGATATTTTGCATTGGCCTCTACGATTTTGTCATATGTATATTCATCCTCAATGGTCGGCGCGTAAACCGCCTGATTCTTCATATATCCATAGACAGGGAACTGGTGGAACAGCTTATCCACCATCCCCGTCTCCTGCATGGGCATGGGATAAAATCCGGGTAAATATATAAACAGCAGCCCGATCATACACAGGCTCAGCAATATGCAAATGAACTTCTGCCAGTTGGTCAACCAATCACCCCTTAGATGTTATATGACAGAACTTCCTGGTTTATACCCATTTATACATACTCCAAAGCGATATTGAGCCCTTCTGAAATGGTATATCCCAGACGTTTTACCGTCTCATCCACATCTTTCGGTGTGACAAACATACTGTGCAGATGGGGGGAAATCATTTCTTCCAGAAATTCTTTTTGTTCCTGTTCTTCCAGCGTCTCCAAAAGATGGGCCATGGCATCGTGGACAATGGTGGCTGCGTCCACCACAGTGGGAACACCGATGCCGATTACAGGAATCCCCAGAGTGTCTGCATTTAGGCCGTCCCTGTGGTTTCCCACACCAGAACCCGGATTGATCCCTGTATCTGTAATCTGAATGGTCCGGTTCAGCCGCTTTGTACTCCTTGCAGCCAGCGCATCAATGGCTATGACCACATCCGGCTTCACCTCCGCCACAACTCCCTGGATAATTTCCAGCGTCTCCATCCCGGTCTGGGCCATGACACCGGGAACAATGCCGCTGACTGCATGGGCCCGTTCCTCCCCCATTCCCAGCGTGCCGTACTCCCGCAGCACATGGCGGGTAATATGCAAGTTTTGAATCACATTGGGGCCCAGTGCATCGGGAGTTACATCCCGGTTTCCCAGCCCCACCACCAGAACTGACTTTTCTTTATCCAGTGATGCCAGTTTCCGCAGATGTTTTGACAGCTCTTTGGAAATCTCCCGGTGGTAATCCTCATCCGGTACAGACATATTGGGCGCCTCCATGGTAATATAAGTACCCTGGGGTTTTCCCATAGCTTTCGCCCCTTTTTCCGTCTCGATTTTTACCCATGTAGTCTGGATATCCCGCTCCTCATCGTAGAACTCCCGAATCACCACCCCGCCAATCTCCACGTTGTCCCGTTCAAACCGTTCTTTTGACTCCAGTGCCAGATCTGTCCGAATCCGATAATTCGCCTGCATAGTATCTCCTCCTGTGTGTCTTATGAGGAACTGTAAGTAAAATACTTGCTGACAGTTCCTTGAATACTATCTTTTTCCAACCATACTATGCCCATTCCTGGCACAATTATCCCAGTACCTGACTGAAAAATCATTCACAGCTATCCGCCTGGCGCGGAAAATCTGCTTTCAGACATTGATAAATGAGGTCCCTTTCACTTTCGTAAAACTTAAGAAAATCACAGGAGTCACGAGTTGTGAAATTATATTTGCATTGATTCACTGTTTTTTACGATCCTATCAGCAGCGAAGACAAATTTAGACAAATCTGCTTCATGAAAAACAGAATACATGTCAAGTACTCTGGATATTGTCAAGCCCCGTTTTTGTAAATCCGCGAAACTATATGCTGTATACCACTGATAATAAGCAAGTACCCATCCTGTCCAATATTCCGGACTTTTTTCTATTTCTTCAGACACCTCCACGTTTGGCCTTCTCCCCTCTGTGCGGTAAATAACTTCTATGGCAAGTTCCGGACCGGAAAGACCGGCGATAAATTTGGGAGCTCCTATTCCAAAAAGTTCTGAGATCTCTGACGCAAGAAACTGCGAATAAAATTTTTCCGGCTCATAGCCTAAATCACAGATGGCATAATCGAGCATATCTCCTAAATTATTCATCGCATCATTGAGATACGTTTCTTCGTAAGCGCGGGTCATCTTCCTTCCACTCCTCTCTCAAAATATCCAGCAGATAAACAGCATCCCCTCACTCCTTCACACACAGCTTTTGGTACACATCCCTCTTTCCCACGCCTCTATCCTTAGCCACCTGCTTCATAGCGTCTTTTTTGGTATACCCCTGGCTCTCATAATAGGCCATATGTTCTTCCAGGGTAAATTCCTCCCACTTCTCCTGCTCCTCTTTCTGGATTTCCCGATAATCCTTTCCCTCAACCACCAGCACGCATTCCCCCCTTGGCGGCTGGCTGGCCATCTGTTCTATCAATCCTTCCAGGGTGGCCCGGTTCACAGTCTCATGCAGTTTCGTCAGCTCCCTGCACAGAGCCGCTTTCCTTTCTCCTCCCAGCGCCTGCCGCAGCTCCTCCAGAGTGCGCTGCAGACGGTGAGGGGCCTCATAGAACACCAATGTCCTGGTCTCCTCTTTCACTCTGTCCAGACACAGCTTTCTCTCCTTGGTATCCATGGGCAGAAACCCTTCAAATACAAAACGCCGGGAAGGCAATCCAGACAGGGTCAGCCCTGTCACACAGGCCGCCGCCCCAGGAAGGGCTGTCACAGGAATCCCCTGTTCATGACACAGAACCGCCAAGTCCTCTCCGGGGTCAGAAATCCCAGGTGTCCCGGCATCCGTAATCAGCGCCACGTCCTGCCCTTCCAGCAGCTTTTCCACCAGAATCTGCCCCTTTTTCCTTTTATTGTGTTCATGGTAACTGGTAATCGGCGTATGAATATCATAGTGATTCAGCAGTTTCATACTGTTCCTGGTATCCTCAGCCGCAATCAGATCCACCTCTTTGAGAACCCGCAGAACTCTCAAAGTAATATCCTCCAGATTCCCAATAGGCGTGGCACACAAATATAACGTTCCCACTATTACACCCCCTTGTTCTTGTATAACTCCACCAATGGCTCAACCCTCACTCCACCCCCATGCCCCGCTTTGCAGAGGTCGGCTAAGCTCCCCCATAATATATCTCCATGGCCTCCTGTGTATACACTCCCGGTTTCTCATAAATAATCAGCGGCTTCTCCACTTTCATCCCAGAGTTCCCCCCTGAGAGCCCCTCCAGCAGCACCATAGCAGGCTCTTTATCCACATATGGATGCACCAGGCGCATCCTTTTTGGCTCCAAGCCCCACTGAACCATCTTGGAGAGAATTTCGCCCAGACGAAACGGACGGTGGATCATGTAAAATCTGCCACGGGGTTTTAGCAGTCTGGCGGCCTGGCTGAGCACGTCCTGCAGGCTGCATAAAATCTCATGGCGGGCAACAGCTATCTCCTCCCGGGCATTTTCCAGACCATGATGGTGGACCATATACGGGGGATTGCAGGTAATTACATGAAAAGAAGCCCCTCCAAATATGGCGGAAGCTTCTCTGATATCTCCTGTCACAATTGTAATCTCTTTTTCCAGCTGGTTATGACTCACACTCCTCCGGGCCATCTGTGCACAGTCCGGCTGAATCTCCAGCCCTGTCACATGACTTCCCTTTTTCCTGGCCCGAAGGAGAATCGGAATAATCCCGTTACCGCATCCCATGTCCAGAACCTGCTCATTTTTCTGCGCGCGGGCAAACCAGGATAACAAAACCGCATCCGAACCAAAGCAGAATTTCCCCGGGTCCTGTATAATCTCATAACCATTCTGCAGGTCGTCCAGCCGCTCATGCGGCAATAATTCAATCTTCATCCAATATAGACTCTCCTCCCCGGTCCTCCAGCTGTTTCAATTCCTGGAACTCTTTCTCTGGCAGCTTCACCTTTTTCCTTCTGGGACGGAATTTCAGTTCTTCCACCTGATAATCCCGTATCTCTTTCTCATCGTTCATGTCCACCACAACCCGTACATGCTGGCGCAGGACACTGACACTGTGGACCTTCCCCTGCAGTCCCTCCGGCGTGGTCACCGTATCTCCCACACCTGGAAGCTTTTTGTTCAGCTCTTCATAAATTTCCTGTTCATTTTTCAGACAGCACATGAGCCGTCCGCAGACACCGGATATTTTCGTCTGATTCAGAGACAGATTCTGTTCTTTGGCCATCTTAATAGAAACAGGAGCAAATTCTGTCAGATACGTGTGACAGCATAAGGGACGCCCGCAGATACCGATGCCGCCCATGAGCTTTGTCTCATCCCGCACTCCGATCTGCCGCAGCTCAATCCGGGTCTTAAACACAGCAGCCAAATCTTTCACCAGCGCCCGGAAATCCACTCTCCCATCCGCTGTAAAATAGAACAGCACTTTATTGTTATCAAATGTGTACTCCACATCGATGAGCCGCATGTCCAGCTGATGTTCCAGAATCTTCTTCGCGCATATCTGAAAAGCTTTCTTTTCCTTCTCCCGGTTTTCCTGTTCTTTCTCCTCATCTTCCTGGTCAGCGGGCCGCAGTACATCTTTCAGGGGCTGCACCACATCGCTGTCCTCTACCACTTTCGGACCCATGACCACATAGCCGTATTCCACACCTCTGGCGGTCTCAACAATCACGTGGTCTCCCACATGGATATCATACCCCTTCGGTCCAAAATAGTATATCTTTCCCCCTTTTCGAAATCTCACGCCAATTATTTCCGTCATGTCAGTTCTCCCTGATTGTCAAATACAGCAGTTCCATAACCAGTTCAAAATTTACATTCGCCCGCAGACGTATTTTCGCCTTATCCGCAGCGTCTATGGCATTTTCAAGCCCTTCATAGGAACGCTGGCTGGCCTGCTCTTTGATAAAATTAATCTCCTGTTTGAACACCAGATGGTCCACCTCACGGGTAGCCTTAAACATAAGTACATCCCTAAACCATACCTGAAAGATGTCCAGATAATCGTAGACATTTTGCTGCGCCGCCAGCTCCTTTAACAAATCAATCCATTCATGTACTTCCATCCTGGATGCATATTTCAGGATATACAGGGCCTTCTGGGATGTCTCACCGAAATGGTCCGAATCCGCAGCCTGCTGCGCTTTCCCTATACTGCCCTGGGCAAACGCGGTCTGTACCTCCGCTTCATAGCTTGGTATATGCATCTTCTCTATCAGATACTGCTTCACCAGACTGTCTTCTACCGGGCGCACGTCCAGCCGCACACAGCGGGAACAGATAGTGGGCAGAAGCGCGTCCACATTGGTGGTAAGCAGAAGAAACACCGCATAATCCGGCGGCTCCTCAATAGTCTTTAAAACAGCATTCTGTGCCTGCACAGTCATCTTATCCGCATCATTGATAATATATATTTTATACCGTCCGCTGTATGGCCGTATGGATACGTCATCAACAACCTGGGAGCGGATCTCCTCCACACCGATAGAATTGCTTTTCTCATGTTCCACATATATAATATCCGGATGATTCTTACTGTTTGCCTTCCGGCAGGAATCACATTTCTGGCACGGATCCGCGCCTTCACTTTCACACTGCAGTGCCATAGCGTATATATTTGCCAGAGTCTTCTTCCCGGCCCCCGGTTCTCCCGCCAATATATATGCGTGAGATGCTTTTCCCTGCAAAATCGAATTCTTCATGTGTCTGATAATCTGCTCATGTCCTACTATTGATTCAAAATTTTTCATAAGAATCACCTCCTGCGTAACTTATTAATCAGTATACTATATTTCTCGTAGTTTTTCCATAGTTATCGCAGGAAATCAATAAGGATGGCATAGGTTATTTTCATACTATTCCTAACAGCCGGCCTGCTGGCTGATTATCATAAATATAAAACAAAACGTCTGCTGAACATTGCCTTGCGCGGCTTAACTGCCACTTGACAGACCGCCGAAGCTTCCCCCGCAGTCACTGTAATTACAGCGTTTCCCGTTCTTTTAGCCAGTATCACGCCTTTTTTATTTACAAATGCAACATGTGGCCTGCTGGATTTATAAATAACCGGCTTCCCAGAGGGCGCAGCGGTTACTTTCAGCTTCGCCTTTTTTCCCACCTTCAGCGAGAGCCTCTTTGCGCTCAATTTCATAACTGCCTTTTTCACTGTAATCTTACAGCATGCCTCTGCGCCTTTAATTTTCGCCTTAATCACTGTGGTTCCGGTTCTTTTTGCCGTGATTTTCCCACTGGCATTCACTGCCGCTGTTCTGGGATGATCAGAAGAAAACCTGGGCTTTTTCCCATTGGATGTAACTGACGACAAATAAAATATATCTCCGGCTCTCATGGTCTTAGAATATGCGTTCAGCAGAACAAATCCACGGCTGTAAGACGCATAAACCACAGGTGTGCCATAGACAGATGTGATGGATAATATAGAAATAATACAGATGACAGCCAACGCTGTCCGAGAGACTTTTTTCAGATGTGACATATCATTCCCCCATTTCAGATAAATGTTCCTGATATCATGCCACAGCAGACCAGCCTCTTACAAAATAGCATATTTATTTGCATTTGTAAATATTATTTCTATATATTATAAAAATTTAATAACATATTCCGGAAGATCTCTAGAGCGTGTTTGAAGCAAGAATGATTTTTAAGACACGCTCTAACCCCCCACCACCAAAAGCTGTGCATTGCCATGGATTTTCACCGGCACAGAACGGGCTGGCAGAAAGATGCAGTCTCCTTTGAAAAAATTAAGATACTGGGAATTTTCCATAAACAAACTCCCGCACCCTTTCAGACATAAAAATACCTGAAAAGAATTTTCCTGTGTCTGGTACTGTGCCATCTCCCTGCAGTGTTCTGTATTGACCAGCATCCGCTCCACCTGAAAATAGGAACACCGGCACAACAGCTCCATAGCAATCCCTTTTCTATATTTTAACACCCGCATGGGCTGTCTGGGCCGGTCGCTGCCGGAGAGATTGGCAGTTTCCAAGGCCTGGTCTATATGAAGGGGCCGCTGTTTTCCATCTTTTCCCATGCGTCCGTAATCATAGAGACGATACGTAATATTAGAACATTCCTGTATTTCTGCCACCAGTGTCCCCGCCCCCAGAGCATGGACTGTACCGGAGCTGATGAAAAAAACGTCATCCTTTTCTACTTTTACCCGCTGCAGATACTTTTCTACGCTTCCGTCCCTGAGACTTTTCTCCAGCACCTCCCGCTTCATATCATGACAGAATCCATAAGCAATGCGGGCATCCTTTTCCGTGTCCACAATGTACCACATTTCCGTCTTTCCCAGAGAACCGTTTTCATGCTGGGCCGCATAGTCGTCATCCGGGTGGACCTGCACAGACAAGTCTTCTCTGGCATCTATAAACTTAATCAATATGGGCAGACCGTCCTGATAGTCCGGGTGTGTGCCCAGATACTCCGGATGCATCTCAAGCACTTCCTTTAACGTGCGCCCTGCGTGGACCCCCGACGCAGCTACACTGAGCCCGTCCGGATGGGTAGAACACTCCCAGGTCTCTGCCAGAGGCTCCATAAGAAGATCTTTGCGAAAATCATCTCTCAGCCTGGTTCCGCCCCACAGATAGTCCTTCCCCGCAGGAGCCAGCAGAAAAGGGCTATGAGTCCAATTTGTATTTTTTCTTGTCATGTACACTGATCTCCCTGCCCAGCTGTACTTCCACAACTTTTAACTCGGTTTCCGCCAGTATGGTGTGCCTGCATCCCGCCTCAATAGTGATTACATCTCCCGGCTGCACCGGCTGTTCCATGCCGTCCACAATGGTTTTTCCCTTTCCGGATACAATGGTCCACACCTCATCTCTGTACGTATGGCTGTGATAGTTCATGCCATGACCTGGATTTAACGTAATTTTGATGGTCATGCTGGTTTCTTCCACATCCATCACCTGAAAGCTGCCCCAGGATTTTTCTGCAAACATCACCTGCTGATGAATCTGATCCACATAAGGTTTGATATAACTGGACTGCTCTTTATCAGACACCAGTATACCCTCTGCGCTGGCAGCCACCACCGTATTTTTTAGACCCATGCATACAATAGGCACATTCAGCTCATTGACAATGTGGATGTTTTCACAGGTTTCATTATACAATGCTTTTCCCACTGCCTGTTCGTCCATGGCCTCTGTCAGTGTATTCCAGGTTCCCAGGTCTTTCCATTGTCCCTGATAGCGCAGAACCTGAATCTGCTTTTCCTTCTCCGCCACAGCGTAGTCAAAACTGATTTTTGTCAATGATTCATAATTGGCAAGCAGGTCTTCATAAGTGGAAAATCCTGTGAGCTCACGGGTTTTCTCCAGGATATAACCCAGCTGAAAGGCAAAAACGCCTCCATTCCAAAGGGCCCCTTCCCGAATGTACTGCTCTGCAGTTTTCTGGTCAGGCTTTTCTTTAAATGCTTTGACTACACTGACTGGCTCCTGGGTCCCAGGCATAATATATCCATATTTTTCACTGGGATATGTGGGCTCAATGCCGATCAGTGCCAGATTCGTCTCCCCTGGCTTTATCAGAGTGCACAGCCTGGCGGCCGCCTGAAAATAAACCTGGTCCACATAGGGGTCCACCGGACACACAACTGCCGGCTCCTCCTGCAAAGCCCCTTTCACATCACGTAAGTACGCCGCAGCCAGAGCAATGGCGGGAAACGTGTCCCGCCTGCACGGTTCCACGCATATGTGTACTTTCTCACCTAATTGATTGCGGATTGCCGAAACCTGGGAACGGGAAGTTGCAATGGTAACCGAAGCTTCCGGAACCACATTCTGAATCTGGCGGTAGACCCGCTGTACCATAGATTCGTATTCGCCGTTTTCTCCTTTGAAAATTTTAATAAACTGTTTGGAGCGGATATCGTTGGACAGCGGCCAGAGCCGTTTTCCCGATCCGCCGGATAATAAGATAATATTCATATGAATTCGTGCTCCCTGTCTACCTCTGTGCTCTTACCGGATTATGCAGAAAATCTTCATATGCCAGCTGAATTCCATCTTCCAGCTCCGTAGAGTATTTCCAGCCCAGCTTCTCCAGCTTTGACACGTCAAGGAGTTTTCTTGGCGTACCGTCTGGTTTGGACTCGTCCCACAGGATTTTCCCCTGGTAGCCTACCACTTCTGCCACCAGCTTTGTCAGCTCCCGGATGGTGAGCTCTCTGCCTGTTCCCACATTCACAGTCTCATTCCCGGAATAATGATTCATCAAAAATATACAGGCGTCTGCCAGGTCGTCCACATAGAGAAATTCCCGTAAAGGCGAGCCTGTTCCCCAGCAGGTAACTTCCGGCATTCCTCTTTCCTTCGCCTCATGAAAGCGCCGGATTAATGCCGGAAGTACATGACTGTGGGTGGGATGATAATTGTCATTGGGACCGTATAAATTGGTGGGCATAGCCGAGATATAATCTGTGCCATACTGACGGTTTAAATATTCACAGTATTTCAGCCCTGAAATCTTGGCCAGTGCGTACGCCTCATTGGTGGGTTCCAGCTGAGACGTGAGCAGGCAGTTCTCTTTCATGGGCTGCGGCGCCATTTTGGGATAAATGCAGGAAGATCCCAGAAACAGCAGTTTTTTGCAGCTGTTTTTCCATGCCTCATGAATCACATTCATCTCTAAAACAGAGTTCTCATACATAAAATCTGCCAGAGCCTCCTGATTCGCCACAATACCGCCCACTTTCGCTGCCGCCAGAAAAACATATTCCGGCTTTTCTTCCGAAAAGAATTCCTCCACTTCCTGCTGCCTGCACAAATCCAATTCTTTGTGGGTTCTGGTAATGATATTTTGATACCCTTGCTTTTTAAGAGCGCGCAGGATGGCTGACCCCACCATGCCCCTATGCCCTGCAACGTAAATCTTCGCTTCCTTATCCATCTTTCCCTTTCATTTTAAAGCAGCCATTGCCGCCTCTTGTTGTGCTTTCTGATAGTCATGCTGCGCCATTATTCTCACCAGCTCCTCATAACTGGTCTTCTGGGGATTCCAGCCCAGAACGTTTTTCGCCTTTGCGGGATCCCCCAGCAGATTGTCCACATCTGTGGGACGAAACCATGCTTCATTGACTTCCACCAGGGTTTTTCCCGTCTTTGTATCAATTCCCTTCTCATCAATTCCCGAACCTTCCCAGCGAAGCTCTATTCCCACAGCCTGAAACGCCTTCTGGGCAAAATCCCGGACTGTATGCTGTATCCCGGTGGCAATGACGAAATCTTCCGGCTTTTCATGCTGCATCATCAGCCACATACATTCCACATAGTCCCGGGCATATCCCCAGTCCCTGAGCGAATCCATGTTCCCCAGCTGTAATTTTTCCTGCAGCCCGCAGGCAATACGCCCTGCCGCCAATGTGATCTTCCTGGTGACAAAGTTTTCCCCCCGCCGCTCAGACTCATGGTTGAACAAAATTCCATTCACCGCAAAAATTCCATAAGCTTCCCGGTACTCCCTGGTAATCCAGAAGCCATACTGTTTGGCCACCGCATACGGACTGTACGGATGAAAAGGCGTGTCCTCATTCTGGGGAATTTCCTCCACTTTTCCATAAAGCTCTGATGTAGATGCCTGATAAAATTTTGTCTTTTCTGTAAGCCCCAGTATCCGGATGGCTTCCAGCAGCCTCAATACTCCCAGAGCATCCACGTCCCCGGAATACTCCGGTGCATCAAAGGAAACCTGCACATGGGACTGGGCCGCCAGATTATAGATCTCATCCGGCTGCACCAGCCCGATAATCCGTATCAGAGAGGAAGAATCTGACAGGTCTCCATCGTGAAGTGTAACGGCATGTTCCCGCAGCAGGTGGTCAATCCTCCCGGTATTGGATATGGAAGCCCTGCGGACAATCCCATGGACTTCATACCTCTTTTCTAATAAAAATTCTGCCAGGTAGGAACCGTCCTGACCTGTAATTCCTGTAATCAATACTTTTTTCATAGAATTGCAGTCCTTTCTCTTTGTGCTATCATTATACCTCAGTATATCCAAAAACACAATGAACAAGGATGTTTCTCATACGTTAAAAACCCCCTTCCCGGTATCAAGCCGAAAAGGGGGTCTTTCAAACATCCAGGGGTCTTATTTACAGGAAAACGTGCCACACATAGTCTGCTGGCTGCTGCTGGCATTGGAGCCGGAAATGCCGATTTGGGCTGCATTACATTTGCGCTGGTCATTGTAAACACATTTACATGCCTCACAGTCCACATGGATGGTCTCGCATCCACACCCGTTGGCACAAGAGTTGGTCATGCTTTCTCCTTTTCTTTCCTGGAAACTTCCGCAGCAGGTCTGATCCGCTGTGCTGGCCTGATCTCCAGTCACCTGAATATCACCTCTGGAACACAATTCCTGCTTATTGAACACACAGGTTACTGCTGAACATTTTAATTGCGGCATAGCTTTCACCTCCTAAATTTATCGGCGTACTCAGTGGATTTACAATTGTTGAGTACATGCCTATTATGTACGGAAAAAAACAGATTATACATTGTATTTTTTCCAATTTAATGGGATAATAGTACAAAATACACATTTTAGGTACTGTAAAACCTGCTCAGATGTTTTACAATTACCTAAACTGCTCGACAAAAGGGAGGAAAGAAACTTGGAAAAGAAAAGAAGTAATTTTTCCAACAAACTCGGATTCATTATGGCGGCTGCCGGGTCCGCTGTCGGCCTGGGAAACCTATGGCGTTTTCCCTATCTGGCCGCAAAACATGGAGGCGGCATTTTTCTGCTGCTCTATTTAATTCTTGCTGTAACTTTAGGGTTTACCCTTATGGTATCGGAGATTTCCCTGGGACGGAAAACCCGGTTAAGTGTAATCGGCGCATACGAAGCCCTGGACAAGAGATTCTCCTTTCTGGGATATCTGGCAAGTGTTGTTCCATTTATCATTGTACCGTACTATTGTGTAATTGGCGGCTGGGTGCTGAAATACTTAACTGTCTTCGTATCCAATCAGGCTTCTGCCGCCGCCAGCGATGACTATTTTACTCAGTTTATCACCCAGGCAGGCTCCCCTTTGGTGTGCTTCCTGATTTTTGCAGGCTGTACGGTATTTATCGTCCTCTGGGGTGTCTCCAACGGAATCGAGCGGGTGAGCAAAATCCTCATGCCGGTTCTGGTTGTGCTGTCAATTGTAATCGCCGTTTTTGTCCTGATGCAGCCAGGGGCCATGGAGGGGGTCACTTACTATCTGCGCCCGGATTTTTCCCGGTTCAGCGCCACCACGCTGCTGGCCGCTATGGGACAGTTGTTCTACTCCATGTCACTGTCCATGGGTATCATGATCACTTACGGTTCTTATATGAAGAGCGAAGACAACATGGAGCAGTCTGTCCGCCATATTGAACTTTTTGACACGGGAATTGCGTTTCTGGCCGGTCTGATGATTGTGCCTTCTGTCTTCATCTTTTCCGGAGGCGACGAATCCGCCCTGGGCAAAGGTCCCAGCCTGATGTTCGTCACACTGCCCAAAGTTTTTGATGCCATGGCTTTCGGCACGGTAATCGGCGTCGTCTTTTTCCTGCTGGTGCTTTTTGCTGCACTGACCTCGTCCATCTCTCTGACAGAAGCCTGTGTCTCCATAGTTCAGGACAAGACAAAATGCAGCCGCAGGACAGGCTGTCTGTCTGTGGCCGCGATTATGGCACTTTTGGGGATTCCCACCTGCCTGGGATTCGGGGTACTGGATTTTATCAGCCCATTCCATATGAGCCTGCTGGATTTCTTTGACTTTGTCAGCAACAGCATCTTAATGCCTGTCATTGCCCTTTTGACCTGCATTTTCATCGGATATGTGATAAAACCGAAAGCGATTATCGAAGAGGTAGAATTGAATGGGAAGTTCAAGATGAAAACATTCTATACCATCATGATACGCTGGATTGCTCCTGTGTGCCTGGTTGCTATTTTGATCTTCTCTGTTATGGAGACGCTGGGGTATATTAAGGTGTAAACATTTCAGACCCATTCTAAAATATGCGGCAGGACAAGTCATCGTATTTGGGATTACTTGTCCTGAAGCGTATCTTAAAAATCATTCACGCTACTTTACTATAGTCAATAATAGCAATTTCAGTTAACATACTCTTTAATCTTTCCAAAATCACCTCGATTTTTTGGAGTGTCGCCCCATTTAAATATTCTTCCCCACATTGTGTACATTTTGAACAAGGTACATTTTTTATAATAAGAAAACACCCATTGTACTCTGTCATATACGTAGTTTTAGATTTTTCAACATCGCCCTTACAAGTAAAGCAAATCATAAATTCATCCCCTTTCTTGTTTTTAAGTCTGGCTCCCATTTATTCAAATCCGGATAATACGCTGTTACAATCCAAATTGTTTCCAGATCACTTCCAACTACAACATGAATATATATCTGTTTTGCAGATATTCCAAGAATGAGACAGCTGGGATATGGGTAATCATCAGGATATCTCTCTATGATTTCCCCCTTATGTATACAGGATATCACATCATTAATGGTTATATTCCGCTGTTCAAGTCTTTTAGCTGCATGCATCGTAATTTCAATATTTTCAGGTATACATATTCTCCGCAGATCATCAATTTCCAATTCCATGAATTATCTATGCCGCTCCTTTAATCGTCAAATTTATGTACAAAAGACAGGTTGTCCACCCATATATGACAACCTGTCTTTTTATCTGCTTATCTTTTAAGGAAATCCGGTATCTGGATATCCTTTTTCTGTACTGTGCTTGTAGGAATCTTTGGCTCAATGGGCGCAACATTGGGAATTTTCAGATTTGACACATTTCCCCCTGCCGCTGCTGTGCCTGTCTTACTCTTTGGCGCTGCCGTCTTGCCGGTACCTGCATTGATATGAGACGCTGAAGACCGGTTTGCCGGACCTCCAAAGGGCGAAGATGATGAACCTCTCATCCCATACCCGATCTTACTGGGCTGCTGCGGCTCGTCCAGTCCAGTGGCAATAACTGTTATGCGGGCTGCATCTGCAACGCTGTCATCATACATAGCGCCGAAAATAATATTTGCCTCTTCTCCCGTCAGCTCTTGTACATAACTTGCCGCGTCGTTGGCATCCATCAGGGAAATATCCCCAGAAATATTTATAATTGCATGGGAAGCACCCTTGATGGTAGTTTCCAAAAGGGGACTGGACACTGCCTGTTCCACAGCTTCCAGTGCTTTCTCGTCTCCCTTTGCCTCTCCAATACCAATATGTGCAATCCCCTTGTTTGTCATAACAGTCTGGACATCTGCAAAATCCAGATTGATCAAAGCAGGCAGATTAATCAAATCCGTGATTCCCTGTACTGCCTGCTGCAGAACCTCATCAGCCTTTCTCAGGGCTTCCGGCATTGTGGTACGCCTGTCCACAATCTCCAAAAGCTTATCATTTGGAATCACAATCAGAGTATCCACATTTTCTTTCAAATTCTCTATTCCCATCAGCGCGTTATTCATCCGCGTTTTAGCCTCAAAACGGAAAGGTTTTGTCACTACGCCCACTGTGAGAATCCCCATCTCTTTTGCAGCTCCAGCCACAATGGGTGCCGCCCCTGTTCCGGTTCCTCCGCCCATGCCGCAGGTAACAAAAACCATGTCTGCCCCTTCCATCAGCTGCTTAAGCTCCTCGATACTCTCCTCAGCCGCCTTCTTACCCACCTCTGGCTGCGCTCCCGCACCCAGTCCTTTTGTCAACTTTTCTCCGATCTGAAGTACTGTCGGCGCTTTACACAGAGCCAGCGCCTGCTTATCTGTATTAACTCCAACGAACTCAATTCCGGCAATCGCTTCCTCTACCATGCGGTTCACCGCGTTATTACCGGCTCCACCCACACCGATCACTATAATTTTAGCAGATGATTCGGCCTCGTTTGTCATAATCTCTAACAACGTACTTCCTCCTTTATTCCCCTTTTTATTTCCCCTTCAATCGTAACTGTTTCGTATCTTACAATTACTTTCAATCTTCTATATCTATGGTCACCAGAAAATCATATCCGCATACCCCCCTCTTTATTTTAAATACGGGTTCCGCATTCAAACGGTATGACTGTCCGATTTATCTGAGACCTTTTGTGCCACAGTCTCAACAATTTAATTATAAAAGACTATCAATTCTATAATATATTTTTTTGAAAGATTTATCAACTGTTTCTTTATATTTTTTTTAATTTTAGGCTCCGTCTCCCCCCGTATCCTCAAAAGTGATATTTTTCCGCTCGGAAGTCACATTCTCCAGATGAAGAATCCCCTTTCTCCCCCCCAGCTGAGGAAGAATAGCAGACATTCTCGACATTTTATCATCCAGATACCCATCTTTGCCTAAATTCGCCTGAATATCCCCATAGACAAGAATGATTTTTGACTGCTCCTCCACCGAAATGTAGTCTGGCGGCTGGACGTTTTCCTGAAACATTTGAAAAAGACTTACTGCCACACGCAGAAACGCTCCATCTTGCAGCTGCATGGGCTGGTTCAGACATATGGAGGACGGCTCCATTCCCGCATAATAAGGAATATTCTCATCACGTTCTACTGAAGATTCAATCGCCGTCCCCTCCCGGTCAAAGTATACATAGCAGTCCAGATATCGCACACATCCAATGGACTGCTTCTCTTTTACACCGATCAAAATCGTGTCAGGATCCACGTAACTGACTTCCACCGCATCAATAAAGGAAATTTCCCCTGTATGTTTCCTGGAACAGAAAAATGGAGCCAGGATAGAATTATCTGCCAGAGGCCCTTTGAGCACAATGTCTTTCACTTGTTCGTCTGAGTAATGAGTACTTCCGGCCACTTCTACATTACGAACTCTGAAAAAAATGAAAAACCAGCCCACAGCCCCCAGCAGCAGGAGCCCAATAATAGCAGCGATTCTATGATTTTTGTTCCTTCCCACATGCGTGTATGTGCGGTTTCTCATATTCTTCCTGTACCTCGCCTTTCATTTTTCCTTTCTCCAATATTTCCCAAGGACGTACGCCGTCAGACGGGGAGGACTGCCTATGATATACACGCCCTGTCCGCTGGGGCGTCCGTCTGCCATACAAATGCCGCTTACTCCTCCACCACAGCCCGCCCCCCAAGCGCCGCAATATCCTCCTGTATCCTCTCATACCCCCGCTCCACCAGATGGAAGTTCTCCACACAGGTCTCTCCCTGGGCCGCCAGCCCCGCCAGTATCAATGCAGCGCCGCCCCGCAGCTCCTGTGCCTTCACTTTACAGCCTGCCAGCCTCTTTACGCCGTCTATATAGGCGTCTCTGCCGTTAAGGCGGATGTGCGCCCCCATACGCACCAGTTCCTGTGCTGTCCGGAAGCGGTCTTCGAAAATATTTTCCCGGATATGGCTTTTTCCTCTGGCCAGGGTCAGGACCGCCATTACAGGCGACTGGAGATCTGTAGAGAACCCTGGGTATACTTCTGTTTCCAGCCGGGTTACCGGGCCGTCTGCCCTGGAGGCATCTGCTATCAGTTTACCACCAACCATATCATATTGTCCACCCATTTTCCCATAGATTCCCAAAAAAGCAGACAATTCTGAGACAGGGGGATTTTCCAGACAGATTCTGCCTCTGGTAATAGCCGCTGCGCACAAATATGTGCCCGCCACAATCCGGTCCGGCGGTATGGTAAATTCACTATCGTGGAGTTTTTCCGTTCCCCTGATGCAGATTCTTTTGGTCCCCGCCCCTGTCACAGACGCACCCATCCCCTTTAAAAATTCCGCCAGCCATACAATCTCCGGCTCTTTTGCGCAATTTTCCAGGCAGGTGGTTCCCTGCGCCAGTACTGCCGCAATCATTCCGTGTTCCGTAGCCCCTACGCTCTGTCTGGAAAAGCAGATGATGCGCCCTTTTAGACCAGATGTGGACGCTTTTAACATCTCATTTTCATCTTCTATGTGGACGCCCATGGCCTCCAGCGCAGACAGATGGAGATCCACCGGTCTTTTTCCGATCACACAGCCGCCGGGCGGCGCAATGGCCCCTCTCCCAAACCTTCCCAATAACGCTCCCAGCAGAATAATGGAACAGCGCATCTGGCAGGCATATTCTGCCGGTATGCTGGTATTTTGCAGGCAGGAGCAGTCAAGAGAAAGGGAATTTTCTTTCCAGCTGGTCCTGGCTCCCAGATGGCGCAGTATCTTTTCCATAAAAGACACATCCGCAATCCGCGGACAATTATGCAGAACCGTAGTCCCCCTGTGCAGCACTGCCGCCGCCATCATAGGAAGCGCCGCATTTTTGGAGCCCTGTATACGAACCGTGCCATTTAATGGGCATCCGCCCTGTATCCGGATACTTTTCAAATCAAACACCTCAAGAACCTCTTATGGATTATCCTATGCACGCATCTGCTTTTTGTGACGGCTGACACTGAGCGCCAAACCCATTTCACTGAGCAGAAACAATACAGAAGTTCCCCCATAGCTGATGAAAGGCAGGGTAATGCCTGTGTTGGGTATGGTGTTGGTCACCACCGCAATGTTCAAAATCACCTGAATGGCCATATGCCCCATAATACCCACTGCAATCATGGCTCCCATCAGATCCGGTGCATGGGTGGACACCACCATCAGCCTCCACAGAAGCAGAGCAAACACCACCATAACCAGAAAAGCCCCCGCCAGCCCAGTCTCCTCACAGATAATGGAAAAGATCATGTCATTTTGAGCTTCCGGCACAAATCCCAGCTTCTGCATGCTGCTTCCCAGCCCCTGGCCGAAAATCCCTCCGCTTCCAATGGCATAAAGACCCTGAATGGTCTGAAACCCTTTTTCAAAATTTTCCGGGTCCCGCCAGACAGCCAGACGCTCCAGCCGGTAGCTCTCCATTGCCAGAAAAATCCCCATAAAGGCAATGCCTCCTGCTCCAAGCCCGATAAACTGTAGATATTTGGGATTGGACACAAAGATTAAAATCACCCCGATTCCCAGAATGATAATGGCTGTGCTCAGATTATTGGTGCCCACCAGCCCCACAATAGGCAGCAGCCACAGCATCACTTTGCACATAAACCAGATACCTGTGGTTTTTCCTGTGCTTTTCTCCATCCGGTACGCAAGAAATAAAATCACAGCCAGTTTTGCGAATTCGGAAGGCTGAAAAGAAAGAGGCCCCAGTGCAAGCCAGCGCTTCGACCCATTGTACTCCTGCCCGAAAAATAAAACAGCTGTGGAGAGCACCAGCGCCCCCGCATAACAAAAAGGAGCCAGATTCACCAGACGATGATAATCTATCCGGGAGACCAGATACATAGCCATCATTCCCAGTGCTGTGGCAAATAACTGCTTCTTAAAATAATAGGCGGAGTCATGGAATTTGACCCGCCCATTATACGCACTGGTACTATATAAAATTACGAGTCCTAAAACAACAAGGATCAGTACAAGAATAAATAAGGCTCCATCCGCTTTCTTTTCAACAGGTTTCCTCAACGGCAAAAATCCCCACCTCTCTCAACACTCTGGCTGCTCATTGAGAAACGGCTCCTTTCATAAACCAGAGTTTAGGCAAAAGAAACAAATAAGGAGCGAATTCAAAACGGTTTTGAGCTCCGTTTTGTTTCTTTTGCCCAAACTCGTCACTCCTGAAAAACCCCCGCAATGACCAGCCCCCTTATTCTAATTTATGTACATAAGCCTTAAACATATCACCTCTTTGCTCATAATTATCAAATTGTCCCCAGCTTGCGCAGGCCGGAGACAGCAGCACCGCCTCCTGGGGCCTGGCCATTTTGGCACAGATACCCACCGCTTCCTCTAGATTCTCCGCCATCTGAATCTCGGTGAATCCTTCCTCTCTGGCTGCATGGGCAATTTTCTCTCTCGTCTGGCCAATGAGTACCAGACAGCGGACCTTTCCCCCGAAAGCACGTATCCATTCCCGGTAATCTGCCGATTTATCATACCCCCCCGCAATCAGCCAGGTGGGACGGTTCATGGCCTGTATCCCCTTGATAGCCGCATCCGGATTGGTCCCTTTGGAATCGTTGTAATAGACTACTCCGTTCTTCTCAGCCACATACTCAATCCTGTGGGCCACTGCCTGAAAGGCACAGATACTCTGGCGGATATGTTCCATGGGCACTCCCGCACAGTAAGCCATAGCTGTGGCTGCCATTACATTTTCATAATTGTGCTGTCCCAGAAGCTTCAGGCTTTTCAGCTCCACCACCGGTATCTCCCCGTTCTCATCCTTCCATATGATCCATCTGCCGCCGGATTCATTTCTGAGGAAAATCCCTCTGGGAAGCTTTCGGACACTGGAAAAATACACACAGGCGGGCGTTATCCCCTGTCCGAACTCCCGCAGTACACTGTCCTCGTAATTGAGCACACACACATCATTCTCTGTCTGATTCCTGACAATGGCTTCTTTTGCTTCTATATAAGCCTCCATAGTATGGTGCCTGTCCAAATGATCTTCTGTGATATTCAAGATGGCGCTGACCCTGGGAGCAAAGGTATCAATAGTCTCCAGCTGAAAACTGCTGAGCTCGGCCACTGTAACACTGTCCTCTCTCATCAAAAGGGCCGTCGATGTATAGGAAGTCCCAATATTGCCCACCACGAACACGGACTCCTCATAATCCGAGAAAATCTTCCCCAGCAGCGCAGTGGTGGTGGTTTTTCCATTGGTTCCGGTAACTGCCAGCACCCGCCGGGAGAGACTTGCCTGATAAGCCAGCTCTACTTCCCCCCACACCCGGATACCCCGGCTGTAAAACTCTTTGACCAAGGGAAGATCTGTGGGCACGCCTGGACTGAGCACCACCAGATCCAGCTTGTCCTTCACCTGGGCAGGCAGTTCCCCAATGTATATTTCCGGTGTGCAGCCATCTCCCATTTTATTCAAAATATCCTGTCTGTCCACTGCCGTATTTCCATCAAAAATGATGGGACAGGCCCCCATTTTCCCAATCAAGCCGGCCGCCCCGATGCCGCTCACCCCGGAACCGAACACCAGCACATTTTTTCCTGCTATATTCATCTTTTTTCTCCTTGTCTTCTACAGCGCCATCAGAGCAATCAGACACAAGATGGCAGTCACAATGGCAAATACAGCCACCACACGGGTCTCTGACCATCCGCAGAGCTCAAAATGATGGTGAATGGGCGCCATTTTAAAAATCCGTTTTCCATGGGTAAGTTTAAAATAAGTCACCTGCATCATGACAGAAACCACCTCCAGCAGATAAATAAATCCCACCAGAATGATAAACAAGGGCATCTGCATCATGTAAGCGGTACCCGCCACAAATCCCCCCAGGGCCAGAGAGCCCGTATCCCCCATAAACACCTGCGCAGGGAATACGTTGAACAGCAGAAATCCCATCAGTCCGCCCACAACCGCACAGGTGATGGGTTCCACACCGCTGTTTAGACCGATGGAGACTACGGTAAAGAACACGGCCACCATAATGGTCACGCTGGAGGCCAGACCATCCAGGCCGTCTGTAAAGTTCACTCCGTTTACAATACCGATCACAGCCACAAACAAAAGGGGAATGGACAGCCAGCTGATATCCCAATAATGACCGCTCCAGAACGGGATTTTCATAGTCAGCGGCACATCGGTATAGTTCACCAGATAGAACGCGAAAACCGCCGTCACCAGAATCTGCAGGAGAAATTTCTGCCAGGCCAGCAGCCCGTCTGAACGCTTAAGAACCACTTTTAGATAATCATCCAGAAAGCCGATGAGCCCAAATCCCAGCGTTAAAAACAATATGGGCGTAATCTTGGGATAATCCCGGATGTAAAACAGGGATGTGATAACCACAGCCAGCAGGAAAATAATCCCGCCCATGGTGGGGGTTCCTGCCTTTTTTAAATGGGAGGCAACCCCCTCTGCCCGTTCCGTCTGCCCCATTTTCAACCTGCGCAGAAATGGGATGACAACCGGTCCCAGTGCCACACTGATGGCAAACGCAATCAACACGGGAATCGTTACTTGAAAATTCATAGAACACCTCTTATATTCTTTCGTTAGGAACTTTGGATCGTGTTTAAGTATAATTCTTTTTTCTTTATTTATCAACCACTTTTCGAAATGCCCAGATACGGCAGAACATTCTCAAAAATACCGCGGATCACTGGAGCTGCTATGGTTCCCCCATAATAAATCCCCTGGGGGTTATTGATAATACACAGGCCCAGTATCTCCGGCTCCTCCGCAGGAGCAAATCCCACAAAAGACGAAATGTACCGATGGGCACTTCTGGGCAGTGTCTGGGATGTGGCCGTTTTCCCGCCTATGGTATAACCTTCAATATAAGCATTTTTCCCGGAGCCCTGTGATACCACGCTTTCCAGGACTCCCCGCAGAGTCCGGGATGTCTCCTCTGAAATGATGCCGTCTTTTGTTTCATATTCCAGTTTTTTTACATACGTGCCATCCTCACTCTGTATGCTCACCCCGAAATGGGGAGTCACCCTTCTGCCCCCATTAACCAGAGAGCTGACAGTGGCAGCCAGCTGAATGGGCGTAATCTGAAAAGACTGTCCGAAAGAAACCGTAGCCAGCTCCACCAGCCCCATGTTTTTTGGATTATGCATAATGGTGGAGGCTTCTCCTGGCAGGTCAATGCCCGTCTTCTCCAGCAGGCCGAACTGTTTAAAATATTTATAGAAATTATCCACTCCCAGCCGCTGTCCCACATCAATGAACACCGGATTGCAGGAATTCTGCGCCCCCTGCACAAAGGTCTCAGACCCGTGACCAGTCCTTTTGTGACAGTGAATTCTCCGGTCCTCCACCACCCGGTAGCCTGGACAGGAGAAGGTGTCGGTAAGCTTTACCACACCTTCTTCCAGCCCTGCGGACGCTGTGATGATCTTGAAAGTGGACCCCGGCTCATAGGTGTCGTTGAGACAGGGATTGCGCCACATGCGGTTTAAAAGCTCCTGCTTTTCTTCCTGGGAAATCTGATTGCTGCTCACCGTGTAATTCAGAGTAAACGGGTCATTCAAATCAAATTCCGGCACGTTAACCATGGCCAGAATCTCTCCGTTTTGAGGGTTCATCATCAGAATGGACACGCTGTCCGCCTGTTTTTCCTCCAGAACTTTAAGAGCCGCCTGCTGGGCATACAGCTGGATATTGGTATCCAGGCTGATCTGAAGGTTATATCCGGGAACCGGGTCGATCCTGTTTTCTCCCACCTCATCCAGCTCGATTCCTCTGGCATCTGTGGCCGTCAGAATCTGACCGGGTATCCCTTTCAGGTACTTCTCATATTTCACCTCCAATCCGATAATTCCCTGGTTATCCCCTCCGGTAAAACCTAAAACTCTGGAAGCCAGGGAACCTTTGGGATAATATCTACGGAAATCTTCATCCACCTTTACCCCGTCCATGCCGCAGCCCCGGATACGGTCCCCTGTCTCCTTTTTCACGTTGGCCTGGATTCTCTCTATGGAAGACACCTTCTCTACCCGTTTTCGGACTTTATCTTCCGGAAGCTCCAGCTCCCTGGACAGCATGGCAATCACCCCTTCCGGGTCTGTGATTTGGTTATGTATAACAGAAATGGTGCATACTGTTTTATTTGCCGCCAGGACCACCCCGCTGGCATCAATAATTTTTCCTCTGGCAGCCTTAATATCCCGCTCCCGTTCATGAAGCTGCTGGGCTTTCTCAGAATAATAATCAGACTGTACCACCATCAGCCATACCAGCCGGACAGTCAGCCCCAGCAGCATGGCTGCACAGCAGAGAAATACAACAAATACTTTTTTCTTATGAAATGTCTTATTTTTTTTCATAAAACGCCGTCTGTCTCATTTCACTTCTCTAATAATCTATTCGGCGTTTCCCAAAAAATACCATAAGGCGGTATAACTTCCGTTATATCGCCTTAATTATGAATCTATCAGCGTTTTAAAATCCGGCATCTTCATTGGTAATACCGTCGCTTTGCACATCATTATTCAAGTCCAGTTCTTCATTGGATTCCGGCGGCTGGGGGATATTATTTCCCATAGCCGGCTGTTCCTCAGGGCCTCCCTGGGCCTCCTCAGAGCCTCCGATTTGGGTATTTCCCAATCCGCCGGACAGCTGCCCTGTCTCCTCCAGATAGCTGGAAAATCCTGACCACAAGGTTGTGGTAGGAATCACACCGTCTTCTGTCTCATCCGGCTCAATATTCAGATATGGCAGTGCCTCCGACAAAATTCCCTGAACAATGTACTGGGCCAGTTTACTGCTCTCCTGATTTTCTGTATGCGCCTCGTCGATGACCACATACACTACAATCTGCGGGTCTTCCACAGGGGCAAACGCGATAAAAGATACCAGGTAATTTCCCTGATCCCGTGGAAACTTCTCCGCTGTCCCTGATTTTCCCCCGGAGCTGTAGCCCTGTACCTTGGAATATTTTCCGGTTCCTTCTTCCACTGCAGTGCGCATATGCTCCCGGACACTGGCCGAAATATCTGCCGAGACAGTCTGGCGCATCAAAACAGGGGTAAATTCTTTGGCCACTGTCCCATCGCTGTCCAAAATCTTGCTCACCAGATGGGGCTGATAATAATATCCCCCATTGATCACAGAACTGATGGCAGAGATTTCCTGAATCATGGTCATCATAAATCCCTGGCCGAAAGAGTCTGTGGCCAGCTCCACAGAGCCCAGGCTGTCTTTTGTATGAAGCACCCCTGCACTCTCTCCCGGAAGGTCAATCCCTGTCCTGCTGCCGAAATTCATCATGCTCTGGGATTCCAGAAATTTCTCGCCGCCCATCATGGCGCCGATCTGCATCATGGCGTCATTACAGGAATTGGCGGTCACCTGGGCCAGGGTTTGATCACCGTGAAAGCCGTTGCACCTGATATACTCGTCATCATTTTCCCCATAGCTCCAGCCGCCGTCACAGTTAAACATGGTATCTTTCTGGATAATCCCGCTCTCCAGGGCGGACGCTATCACCAGCGGTTTCACTGTGGAGCCGGGTTCAAATGCCTCTGTCACACAGAAATTCTGCCACATTTCATTTAGATTCATTACTGTGTCTTCATCTGACATCTGTTCTATTTCCTGCTGGGTAAATTTGCTGGACAAGTCCCTGGGATTATTCAGGTCATAAAAATCTTTCGTCCCCATTGCCAGCACTTCCCCATTGTCAGGGTCCATGACAATAGCGCCCAGTTCTTCTGAACCCATGGCATGTATAAAGGCCTGAAGGTATTTCTCTACAATCTGCTGAATCCCTATATCCAATGTGGTCTTGATGGTCTTTCCGTCTGTGGGCTGGATAATATTCTGCTCTACGGTGGAATCACTGCTGAAATAGCCATACTGCCGGCCGTCCACTCCATTTAAGACAGAATCATAATACCCTTCCAGCCCCCAGTCTGCATGGTCGCCGTCTGTAAACCCAATGGTATCGCAGGCCAGCGTATTCATAGGATAATTTCTCTTATATCTCTCCTCAAACCAGATTCCCGCAATGTTGCTGCGCCTTTCGATTTCCTCTTCTGAAAGCCCGCTGTCCGGCCCCACGTCTGTGTAATCTTCAAAAGCCTTCTTCGTATCCATATCCAGATCCCTCATCAAGATACAATACTGGCTTTCCCGGGTGTCTTCCTCGCTTAAAACACCACGCACTTCTTCCTCATCCGCCCCCAGCAGCCCCGTCAAAGCCTGCACAGTAGGTTCCAGATACCGCTCCTGATCAGAATTCACAGCTTTGCAGTCCAAAATCACGTTATAGACCTTATTGCTGGCTGCCAGAAGAGTCCCGTTCCTGTCCAGAATATCCCCCCGTTTAAAAGGCAGAACCCGGCTGTCATACTGCTGCTGTGCCTGAGTGAGCACCTGCTTTTTATATTTTTCCCCGCTCACTGCATTGATATAGGTAATGCGGGTGAGTAAAACAAAAAAAACAGCCAGAACTGCTGCGAAAAGCCCCACCAGCTTCCGCCGCATTTTAATATCCAGTTTTTTAATGGTTTTTCTTTTTTTCATATAAAGCACTCACTCTTTTGCATCCGGCACATCCTGATACTGCCTGACATAGCTTCCTTTTTCTATCTGATACGTAAAAATCTGGTTTTCCGACGGATATTTCATGCCCAGCTGCCCCATGGCAGCCTGCTTCACCTGATTCAGATCCACAGAAGAACTGATCTGGCTTTCATAGGCATCATTGTCTGTTTTGAGCTGATTATACGTACTCTCCAATTCAGCGGTTTTCTGAATGCTTCTGGTAATCTGTGACTTCAACTGCAGAAACTGCACACAGGTAATCAGAACAGCCACAGAAACCACTGCCAGGAATAAAACAAAGACCACGCTCATACTCTGGGCACGTTCTCTGTTCTTCCTGGCCGTACGGCTGATTGTTTTTCTGTGCTGCTGTCTTTCTTCCTTTGGAAGTGCCTGTACCCTTCTCACGGTATTTCCATCCACATATGTGCCCCTGGGCCCGTAAGATGTTCTTCGGTTGTAAGATCCGTTTTGTCTTGTACTGGCCATAGTTCCTCCCATCTGCACAGTGCTGCTGTACCAGATTCTAGTCCACCTCACAGACTGCACGTTCAAATATCCTCAGCTTCGCACTTTTTGACCTTCGATTCTCCTCCTTCTCCTCCTGGCTGGGCAGTATAGGTTTCCTGGTAACCACCCTTCCCAGGGATTTCCTGCCGCAGATACAAACAGGAAAATCCCTGGGGCATATACAGGGATTCTCACATTTTCTAAATATATTTTTTACAATTCGATCCTCCAGAGAGTGAAAGGTGATGACACAGATTCTCCCCCCTGGATTTAACAATCCAATCATATCTTCCAGTGAATCCTCAAGCACCTTCAGCTCCTGATTCAATTCAATTCTCAGAGCCTGAAAAGTCCTTTTTGCCGGGTGTCCCGGCGCCATACGAAACTTCTTGGGTACAGCCTCCTTTATGATTTCCACCAACTCCCCGGTGGTCTCAATTGGCTTGTCCTTTCTCACCCGGACAATCTGCCTGGCAATGTTTCTGGCAGACTTGTCCTCACCGTAGTCCCGTATCACTTTGCACAATTCTTGTTCACTGTATTCATTTATAATATCTTTGGCAGTCCTCTCCATCCTCTGGTCCATCCGCATATCCAGCGGAGCATCCTGCTGATAGGTAAATCCTCTGTCAGCAGTATCCAGCTGATAAGAGGACACTCCCAAATCCAATAATATTCCATCAACTTTTGTAATTCCAAGTTCCTTTAGTTTCTGTACCATGTAACAATAATTGCTGCGAACGATGGTAATATTCCCCTTATATCTCTCCAATCGCCTGGTTGCAGCAATTATTGCATCCTGGTCTTGATCTATACCAATAAATCTCCCCTTGGCAGAAAGTTTTTCGCACACCTTTTTTGCGTGCCCGGCGCCTCCCAGTGTTCCGTCAACGTAAATGCCCTCCGGTCCCACCCGCAGTCCATTTATCGTTTCCTCCAGTAATACTGATTTATGCACAAAGTTCATGTTAATCTCCTCGCTGTCCGCGTTTGATGATCAGATTACAATGCCCATTTCCTGCATTTCTTCCGCAATGCTGTCCATATCATCATAATTACTGTTTTCAATCCATTTTTCTTTGCTCCATACTTCAATACGGGTAATATTCCCCGTGAGCACCACGTCTTTCTCCAGACCAGCAAACTCCCGCAGCGTTGCCGGTACGAGAATTCTCCCCTGCTTGTCCAGTTCACACATAGTAGCACCTGCCACAAAGAACCTCGAGAAGGCTCTGGCGCTTTTATTCGTAAGTGGTAACGCCTTTAGCTTATCTTCAAAGGCTTTCCATTCGTCCATAGGATAAATTGATAAACAGCCGTCCAATCCTTTTGTCAGCACAAACTCTTCCCCAAGAAGTTCGCGGAACTTGGATGGGATGATCAGCCGTCCCTTCGTATCAATTGTGTGGTTGTACTCTCCCATGAACATGTAAATTCACCTTCTAATGGGAAATCATTTATTCTCCCCAAATGCTTCCCCCGGTGGTCGGAGTCTGCCACTTTCCCTCCATTAGCCACCACCATCCTCCACTTTCTACCACTTATATGTCTATTCTATAACAAAATCGCAAAAAGTACAAGTGGAAAAAACAGAGTTGTACGCCAAAAAATTCGGAAAAAATTCTGTATATCTTTGTCATATTTTGGCGAACCATACCATATATATGCATTTGTTTTGTTATTATTTCTATATATGGTATTTTATCTTCAAAAAACCAATCAAAAGATTTTTCATCCTTCTGAAAACAGAAGGCGAAGATTCCTATACATCAAAAAAGGAACCACCCACTTGGCAGTCCCTTTGATCCTAATATTACATTCTGTGAATAATAACCATATATCTTTCGATCAAGTAGTCCAGCTCCCTGCTGAGCTGGCTGTGTTTTAACAAATCTTCTCTCCCCTGTATACTTTGATCCAGCAGTCTCCTCTTTTCCTCAATTTCCTGACGCAGAGTCTCCACTGTCTCCTTTTTCTCTATTGTCATCTGATTCACTGTGACACCCCTTTTTTCCTGTGTAATCTCTCTTGTGTTTCAAACAATACCGCACGGACAATACCGCACCAATTCCCGCTGCAGCCAGCCCTATGGAGAGCAATTGCGATACCGGAAGTCCTTCTCCCCCCAGAGCAATTTTCAGCTGATCGGTACGCAGCCCTTCAATCCACCCGCGTCCCAGACCATACCCAGCCAGGTACATCAGAAACACTTCCCCCTGAAACCGTTTCCTGTGTCTATACCACAGTAAAAATACCAGCACCAGTATGTTCCACATACTCTCATAGAGAAATGCCGGGTGCACCTGAATATAAGCCGCCCCCTGTACATACTGGATGTGAGCTTCCATCTGGGAAGTAATTTCACCGCTGCGCACTGCATCTACCGGAAGCTGCATGGCCAGCAGATTATCCGTATAACCGCCAAAAGCTTCCCGGTTAAAAAAATTTCCCCACCTTCCCAGAATCTGCCCCAGTACCAGACCGAGACATGCAGTGTCCACCATTTTACCCAGATGAGCTTTCTTTTTTACTGTATAGATACATGCTGCTGTCACACCGAACAGAATTCCTCCGTAAATGGCCATGCCGCCGCCGCGGGTATTGAAGATTTCCCACAGATTATCCTTGTAGTAATCCCATGAGAACGCCACATAATAAGCTCTGGCCCCCACAATCCCCACAACAATGGACAGCATCAGCATATTCAGATAGAAATCCTGATCCTGCCCAGTCCTTTTTGCCTCTGCCAGAATCAGGCTGACTCCCGCTATCATAGAAACCGCTATCACGATCCCATAATACGCAATATCAATACCGAAAACTTCAATGGTCTTCCCCACATGTTCCAGATAAATCCCCAGGTGCGGAAAATTAATTGACATGTTCATCTGATCACCTAAACATTAAACCGGAATAAAATCACATCGCCGTCTTTTACCACGTACTCTTTGCCTTCCATACGGACCAGGCCCTTTTCCCGGGCCCCCGCATACGAACCGCAGTCCAGCAAATCCCTGTAATTCACCACCTCCGCTTTGATAAATCCCCGCTCAAAGTCTGTGTGGATCTTTCCTGCCGCCTGAGGTGCCTTTGTCCCCAGTTTCACTGTCCAGGCTCTGGTCTCATCCTCCCCTGAGGTGAGAAAGCTGTGCAGCCCCAGCAGGCGGTAGCTGGCTTTAATCAGTTTCTCCAATCCAGACTCCTTCAATCCCAGATCTTCCAAAAAAATTTCTCTTTCCTCCTGATCCAGCTGGGCAATCTCCTGCTCAATCTGTGCGCAGATGACAAACACTTCACTGCCTTGTTTTCCAGCGTACTCTTTGACTTTCTGTACATGGGCATTCCCCCCGCCGTCATCTGCCAGGTCATCTTCCGCCACATTCGCCGCATAGATCACCGGCTTGCCTGTGAGCAGATTATACTCGGCCAGCCACTTTTCTTCATCTTCATTTTCCGGTGAAAACGTAATAGCCAGCTGGTCATTTTCCAAATGGGCCTTTATCTTCTCTTGAAATTTCAGCTCCCCAGCTGCTTTTTTATCGTTGCGGGCCAGTTTGATGGTCTTTGCAATTCTCCGCTCCAAAATCTCCAAATCGGAAAATGCCAGCTCCAGATTAATCGTCTCGATATCACGGAGAGGATTGATGGAACCGTCCACATGAACAATATTATCATCATCGAAACAGCGGACCACATGGACAATGGCATCCACCTCACGGATATTTGCCAGAAACTGATTTCCCAGTCCTTCACCCTGGGAAGCCCCTTTCACCAGACCTGCAATATCCACAAACTCAATCACTGCCGGAGTCACCTTCTTAGATTGATAAAAATCTCCCAGCAGTTTCAATCTCTCATCCGGCACGGGCACAATCCCCACATTGGGGTCAATGGTGCAGAACGGATAATTGGCAGACTCTGCTTCCGCCTGTGTCAGCGAATTAAACAGAGTGCTTTTCCCCACATTGGGGAGGCCTACAATTCCTAGTTTCATTTCTATACTCCTCTCTTGTAAAGCATTATCAGACAATCCAACAAATTTTTAACGCAGATCAAGGAGTGTCCAGCTCATCTTCACATTTCTCCAGCATTCTCTGCCAGAAAATATCATCCGACTCTTCATCTGCCGTAATTCCCTGCACATATGCCAGAACATACCCCATCTTATAATCCGGCACACTGTCCAGAAGTTCTATAATTCTCTCTTTATTGGTCATTTCTCTCCTCCCGCGGTTTCGGTTTATACTGCTCCTCGCCTGTCTCAATATAAAGCATGAAATCATTGATTTCTTTTTCGCTCCAGCCTGCGGCTCTCAACCCCAAAAGCATTCTTGCAATCTCAGTCATATTCATACCGTTCCCGCTCCTTTCCCACACACGATACTCAACAATCTCTCGACATAATCAACAGAAGACATCCTTTGGTAAAGGTAATCACTGCCTCCTCCTCCACAATCTCATTGCTGACCGTAAGTCCACAGTCCCGGCTGGTAAGGCGGTAATGATCCAGTGGATAAGAAAATCCTTTTAATGTCAGCCCCTCCACTGGTCCCCCCAGCGCAAAAAGAGAGACGTATTTTCCTTTCTGCATACTTCGCCGCAGTCTTACCGGACGCTGGGAAGCCCATATATAGTTCCAGGCATCTGCCATATAACTGTGGACCCCCGCAGACAGCCCGCAGGCCAAAAGCTCCACATTGGCCAGCGTATGGTCCAGGCGGCCACCTGTTCCTCCCAGGATTCCAATCTCAGATGCTCCCATCTCCACCGCTATGTGAAACGCCGACTGGGTATCGGAATCGTCTTTCCTGGGACTAAGCCTGTGCACCACCGTTCCCGGACGGCCTTCGTATTCCTCTAAAATCCCCTGAGGCATACTGTCAAAATCCCCCACCACCGCCTGGGGCACAATCCCATGTTTATAACAAAAGTGAAGCCCCCTGTCTGCAGCTATAATCCTGTCGTATTTCTGCTCCTCCAAAAACGAAAGGGCAAAATCACTCTGGATATTGCCCCCGCTGATCAATCCCACACGCATACGCTTTTATGCTCTTTCCGCATATTGGCTGATCAATCTGCGGATTTCCTCCGCATTCCCGGCAAGATCCCCGCTGAATACACAGGAACCCGCCACGATCTGGCTGGCTCCTGCCTCCAGAACAAGGGGAAGTGTCTCACGGTTAATTCCTCCATCAACCTGAATAGGAAGCTCAATTTTTTCATCTTTCAGCATCTGCCGTGCCTGACAGATTTTTTCTGTAGAATCTTCTATATATTTTTGTCCGCCGAATCCCGGCTGTACGGTCATAATCAACAGCATATCAATATCTTTGAGAATATAGCTGATATCTGTCACGGAAGTGGCCGGTTTTACCGCAACCCCCACTTTTACCCCTGCATCCCGGATGCGGGCTACTGTCCGTTCCAGATCTTCACAGGCTTCCGCGTGAACAGTAATGGAATCTGCCCCGCATGCTACAAAGTCCTGAACATAGCGCTCTGGTTCTGTAATCATCAAATGCACATCAAAAAGCATGTTACTCTCCTGGCGGATAGACTTAATCACCGGCATTCCAAATGATATGCTGGGCACAAAGTCTCCGTCCATCACATCAATATGGAGCCATTTGATTCCCTGCTGTTCCAGCGTCTGAAGCTGTTGTCCCAAACGGTTAAAATCCGCAGATAACATAGACGGGTATAACTGATATTCCATGTTTTCAATATCTCCTTTTATCCTTTATTTCCTGAAATAAATCCGAATAGCTCTCATACCGGGAAGGACTGATTCTGCCCTCCTTCAGAGCATGGAGCACTGCACAGCCCGGTTCTGTCATATGGACGCATCCCTGAAACCTGCACCCACCCTCATACGGCTCAAATTCCGGGAAATACTGTTTCAATTCTTCCTTTTCCATTGTGTCCAGATACAGGGAGCCAAACCCCGGTGTATCTGCTAAGTATGTTCCTTCCCTAAGGGGAAGCAGCTGGCAGTGCCGGGTGGTATGTCTTCCCCTCCGGAGTTTTTCACTTACTGTTCCCGTTTCCATCTGTACTTCCTGCTGCAGCAGATTGGCCAGCGAGGACTTCCCCACACCGGAAACTCCTGCCACAGCTGTAATTTTTCCCTCCAGCAGCTCATCCAGCTGCTTTACCCCCTCACCAGTCTGGACACTGGTAAAAATCACCGGGCAGCCGCAGGCCCGGTAAATTTCCCGCAAAGACTCCAGGTCTTTTGGCTCTGCCAGGTCTTTTTTATTAAAACACAGGCAGGCGGGAATCCCTGCCCTTTCAGCCATAACCAAAAAGCGGTCCAAAAGTCTGTAATTGGGCTTTGGCTGATTTACCGCAAAAATCAAAGCCACCTGGTCCACATTTGCCACTGCAGGGCGCACCAGTTGATTTTTCCGGGGAAGAATCTCCTCCAGACTGCCTTCTTTGTCTTTCTCATCCAGAATGCGGATACGAACCACATCCCCCACCAGAGGCTTTTTGTTTTCTTTCCGGAAAATCCCCCTGGCTCTGCACGCATACAGACCCTTTTCGGGAATATCCACATAGTAAAATCCACCAACGCCCTTAATAATTCTTCCCTGCATCAATCTACCTTCTGGAAGGAAATGGTATAATGGCCCAATTCCACATAGTCGCTTCCTGTCAGCTCATACAGATACAAAGTTCCCTCACTGAGGCCCGGCTCACCTGTAATATCCAGCTGATAAGGGAAATCTACTTTCTTGCCTTCCATAATCGTCTCCACAGACGGAGAGTTATCCACAGTCTGCACCAGTTCCATCTTTACCACTCCCCCTGTATACGTGGGCGGAGTATCCAGAGTCTGGGAACACTTCCAGGTGCCGGACGCATCTGCACTCTGCACCGGTGTCTCCTCCCCTTCTTCTTCCCCTGGTGTCTCCTCAGCCCCCTCAGGTCCGGTACTGATGGTTATGGTAATACTGGAACCTTTCTCCGCATAGACTCCCTCTGCAATACTCTGGGACATAACCTGTCCTTTTGTAACAGTATCACTGGAGGAAGATTCCACAATTACATTAAATGCCGCAAGAGCTGCCTTGGCCGCCGTCTCTTCCATGCCGATCACATTGGGCGCGATAGCGTTTTCATATTCATTTCCCATGCTGACTTCCAGAGTTACCGTCTCACCGGAAGCACTCTGTGACCCGGCAGCCGGAGTCATGCCCATAACAATTCCCATCTCATGGTCATAACTGAAGGACTTGGTCAGGCTCACTGTAAATCCCATATCCCGCAGTGTCTGCTCAGCCGTCTCCTGTGGCTGGCCCACTAAATCCGGCACAGTCAGCATGGCTGCACCGCTGCTGAGCTTATACTTGATGGTGGTATACTTCTGAACCTGGGTTCCCGGCTCGATTTCCTGAGAAGAAATCATTCCTTTTTCATATTCATCCGAACTTTCTTCCTCTGTGTACTGGAGACCAAGATAGAGTTCTTTTACAATCTTCGTGGCTTCTTCCTCTGTCTTACCAACCAGATCCGGCACCTCCACCATTTCTTCTTCCGGGGCTTGTGTCTCTTCTGCCTGCTTATCTTTTGAACCGCCGATACCAGGGCCGAAGCTGAACAAACCGGCTGCATTGCCGATGAGCACAATCAGCACACAGATAATCAGAGCCCCTACAATAAAGCCCCCAATGGTTATGGCCTTTTCAAGCCCCCGGTTCAGCCCGCCTCCACTGTCTTCCTCATCGTCGGTTTCATAATCATCTTCCTCGTAATCGTCTGAAGAATCGTAATAATCCTCCTCTGCCGCCAGAGGGGGAATCTCTTTCACCGCATTGTTTTTCTTTATTTTATCCAGGTCCTCTCCCTGAAATACCATAGTCTTCCCATCTGTATTCAGAGGCGCCAGTTTGACAAAATCCCCCTGGGGGTCAATCAGGGAATGCTTCAGATCCGCAATCACTTCCTCCATATTGGGATATCGTCTGTCCACACTTTTCTGTGTACACTTGAATATAATCTGTTCCAGGCTGAAGGGCAGATCCGGCGTATAATCACTGGGCGGCTCCATCTCCTCCTGGAGATGCTTAATGGCAATGGAAACAGTTGTATCTCCGTCAAAGGGCACCACCCCTGTCACCATCTCATACATGGTAATTCCCAGAGAATAAATGTCGCTCTTCTCGTCACTGTAGCCTCCCCGCACCTGTTCCGGGGAACTGTAATGGACAGACCCCATCACATTGGAACTGATGGTATTGGAAGATGCCGCTCTGGCTATGCCGAAATCCGTCACCTTCACTTTCCCGTCTGTGGAAATAATAATATTCTGCGGCTTTACATCTCTGTGTACAATCCCATGGTTATGAGCTGCTTCCAGACCCATGGAAACCTGGATGGCAATACTGGTAGCTTCCTTGACACTCAGCTTTCCTTTTTTGGAAATGTACTCTTTCAGGGTGATTCCCTCTACCAGCTCCATGACGATATAATGAATCCCCTGGTCTTCTCCTACGTCAAATACATTTACAACATTGGGATGAGTCAGGCCCGCAGCGGATTGAGCTTCCGTTTTGAATTTCTTGATAAAATTTGTATCCTCCCGAAATTCCTGCTTCAGGACCTTCATCGCTACAAAACGGTTCAGCTTATGGTCTTTCGTCTTATAGACGTCCGCCATGCCGCCTGTTCCCACTTTGCTGACGATCTCATACCGTTCCCCTACAATCATTCCATCTTTTATCATTCTTTCACCTCTTTGGTAAATGGTTCAATCAGCACAACTGCAATATTGTCTTTGCCTCCGTTGGCATTGGCCAGTCGGATGAGGGCCTGCCCCTTCTCCTTTAAACTCCCTGGCTGTTCCAACAGCTTTGCAATCTCCTCATTGGTGACCATGTTGCTCAATCCATCTGAGCACATCAGCACAATGGCATCCGGCTGGATTTCAAAGTCAAAGAAGTCCACCTCCACAGATGAGGCTGCCCCCAGAGCCCTTGTAATGATATTTTTATCCGGATGGTTAATGGCCTCTTCTTCACGCAGCTCCCCCAGACGGACCATTTCCTGTACCAGCGAATGGTCTCTTGTAATCTGGCGGATTCCCTGGTGAACCACATACAGACGGCTGTCGCCCACATTTGCCACATAGGCGTAATTTCCCACAATTGTGGCAGCTACAATTGTTGTTCCCATTCCTTTCTTATCCGGTGACTTTCCCGCTTCCTCCAGAACTTTCAGGTTGGCGGACTCAATGCCATGGCGGAGAATCTTAACCGGACTGTAGTTTGCATCCTCTTTAATGGTATCTACTAAAACATGGACTGCACAGGATGAGGCATAATCCCCCGCATTGTGGCCTCCCATCCCGTCTGCCACCACAAACAGATTGGGAAGATTCCCCACCGAATCCACCGATGCATATACATAATCCTGGTTCACCCGTCTACGCTGTCCTATGTCCGTACCCGAGTACACTCTCATTGTCATTTCTCTCTTTCTGCTTCCCGCTGCGCGGAAAACCTTCTTCTCAGCTGTCCGCACGCACCGTCAATATCACGGCCCATTTTCCTTCTTATAGTAACATTAATTCCATATTTTTCAAGTTTTATTTTAAATTTATCTGCATCTTTCCCCGCAGGCGGCTGAAATTTCCGTTCCTCCACAGGATTTACAGGAATCAGATTCAGGTGGCAGTTTCTTCTGCGCAGAAGCCCGGCAATCTGTGCGGCATCCTCATCCGTATCATTCACACCGCCGATTAAGCTGTATTCATACGTAATCCGCCTGCCTGTGTTCTGAAAATAAAAATCACAGGCTTCCATCACTTCAGCCAGACTGTACTTTTTCGCTATGGGCATCAACGCCTGGCGTTTTTCATCTGTGGCACCGTGAAGAGAAAGTGCCAGGGTAATCTGAAGTTTCTCTTTTGCCAGCTCAAAAATCTGCGGCACAATTCCACAAGTGGACACAGTAATATTGCGCTGGCTCATGTTCATCCCCTGCTCATGGCTGAGAATCCGGATAAATCTCACCAGCTGGCTGTAATTATCCAGCGGCTCTCCGGTACCCATAACCACCACATGGGAAACCCTCCTTCCAGCCGCCCGGCCGGCTGCATATACCTGTTCCAGCATCTCCCCCGCCGTGAGATTCCTCACCAGCCCGCCGATGGCAGACGCACAGAAACGGCATCCCATCCGACAGCCTGCCTGAGAAGAAATGCACACAGAGTCCCCGTGCTGATACTGCATCCAAACGCTCTCCACTTTCTGTCCGTCTTCCATTGCATATAAATACTTTCTGGTTCCATCCAGGGCGGAAATCTGCGTGTTTTCCGGCTCCAGCACCAGCAGCGGCCAGCGCTCCTTCAGCTGTCCGCGCATGTCCTTGGATAAATTGGTCATAGACTCATAAGAATCTTCCTGCTTCTGGTGCAGCCACTGAAACAATTGTTTCCCCTGAAAATCTTTTCCCCCCATTTCCCGGACAACTGGTACCAGCTCCTCTGGGTAAAGAGATTTGATATCCTGCTTCATCATCCCTCCGTCTTTTTCAATCTTGCCATAAAAAACCCATCTGTCTTATGCACCCCTGGCAGCAGCTGAAGATAGCCTCTGGAGGTGGTCATGCAGTGCAGTTCTCTGGGCAGATAGGGATTCAGACTGTCTGGCTCCAGAGGATAATTATCCAAAAGCCACTGATAATTATCCCGGTTTTCCTCATCGGCAATGGTACATGTGCTGAAAATCAGCACACCGCCGGGCTTTATGTAATCAACGGCCATGGATAAAATTTTCCTCTGGAGAATGACCAGTTCCTGCTGCTTGTGGCTGCTCATCTTATATTTAATGTCCGGCTTTTTCCCGATCACACCATATCCGGAACAAGGCACATCCGCCAGCACAATGTCTGCCTTTAGAACCGATTCCGTGTCAAATACTGTGGCATCCTGGCGTTTTGCACGGATATTGATGGCTCCGGAGCGCAGAATATTTTCTTTCAGCAGATTCACCTTATGTTCAGAAGTGTCCCTGGCGTCCACCATTCCAAAGTCACCCATCTTCTCTGCCATGTGGAGAGCTTTTCCTCCCGGAGCCGCACACAGATCAATAATATAATTTCCTTTGGATGGATGGGCAATCTCTGTGACCAGCATGGAGCTCACATCCTGCACCTGAATCTCTCCTTTCCAGAAAGCATCCAGAGTCATCAGATGGTCATAACCGGAAATATAATACGCATAG
>Ga0137308_100819_pt1 | contig 41263 bp, 32 predicted proteins | sample Inofrocosms_June_FD_97181 | JGI IMG/M metagenome (GOLD analysis project Ga0137308, IMG submission 97181) | Mouse cecal microbial communities from Vienna, Austria - N-Acetylneuraminic and N-Acetylglucosamine D2O microcosms_June | ecosystem: Host-associated > Mammals > Digestive system > Large...
TTCTGTAATCCGGGCTGTCAAAAACAAAATAGGGCAGGTGACATTATTGCGTATAATCTTGCATAGCTCCAATCCGTCCATTTCGGGCATGTTGATGTCAAGCAAAATTAAATCTGGATATATATTCAGCATTGATATTGCCTGTTCCGCATCTTCCGCTGTAAAAGTCTCATATCCACAATCCTGCAAGTGGCTTGATAATAATTCAGTCAGCATTTTTTCATCATCAACGATGAGTATCTTATATGCCATAGCAAAAACCTCCTAATCTAAAATATTATAAAGCTTAAAAGTCAAAAAGTGGTCAATAGCCTTATCAGTAGAAGTATTCATTGGATTATTGTTGATGGCTGCAAATAAAGCAACAAGGAAGAGGTAGCTTGGCGGGTGTCTGCCGCATACATTTTTATCCTCTTGTTGTAGCGCTTCACAGATACAAATTTAGTAAATTTGAGGAACGTTTTTCTTAAAGGTAAAGTAAATCACACAAATGGTAATTATCATTACGAAACCAATTTGAATCAGCGATTCCTGATAGGCGTCATTTTGAGAAATGAGCAGTTGGCGTAAAAAGACAGCCAAAAGCGATGTCACTATTGTGGCGGGAATTGATTTACGAATCATTCCAATTATAAACGGCCATAGTGACAAAACCGCACAGACAATTACACTAATCACTGCGGACGGTATCCATGTTTGCAGAAATGACAGTTGAAAAGAGCCAGCCAACATATCAAAGGTTTTATCCGCCGCCACAATATAACCACAACAGCATATATAAGCCGCAGCCATTGAAAAAACAGTGTATAGCGTGATGACAATGAGTTTACTTGCAATCAGTTGTTTTCGGTTAATTGGATAGGAAAACATAATGGTAATTGTGCGTTGATTATATTCTGTGATTATCATACGTGCCGTTAAAACAGACGCATAAATCAGAAAAATACTCATAATCAAAAGACCGATTACAAGAAATGTACTGTCAAAGGAATCCTTTGTCTGTTCTGGATCAGTCATACTATCAACCAAAGAGACCGTAAGAAACAAAACGCTGAAAAGGATAGCCGCAAAGGTAAACAATACATTTCTCACTATTCCAAATTTTTTCAACTCTAATTTAAGTAAATGGGCCATATTATTTATCCTCCTCTGTAAGCTGGAAAAAATAATCTTCCAGTGTGTCATGTTTGCGGCCAAGGCTCTCCAAGCCAATCCCATTTTCAATGAGGGCTTTTGATAGGGTTTTACCCGAAACATCAGAATCATAAATTCGGATAAATTCTTTGTCTAATACACGAAAATTCTTAATTCCCATGCTTTCAAGGAGTGCAGCCGCACAGGTTATATTATCAACTTGTAAGCTGACATATTTTGTTTGATGCTTATGGATTTCCTCAATGGGCAGTTCTGTTAAAAGCTTTCCATGACTAACAATTCCAATCGTATCAGCAAGAAGATCTACTTCGGATAGAATATGGCTGGAAATAAAAATCGTTGTACCATATTCTTGGTTTAATCTTTGAAAGAGGGTTCGCATTTCACGAATGCCTTCGGGGTCTAAGGCATTGATTGGTTCGTCTAAAATCAAGAACTCCGGCCTTGCAAGGATTGCCCTTGCAATCGCAAGCCGTTGTTTCATCCCTAATGAGTAATAATGGACTTGCTTTCCCTCAATATTCTGCAAGTTTACCAACTGTAAAACTTCGCCAATACGTTCCTTGTCGGGAAAGCCTATGTATTCACAGTGCAGCTCTAAGTTTTGGCGGGCCGTCATTTTTTCATAAAAGTACGGGTTTTCGATAATGGAACCCACTCGTTTAAAAATTTCGTAGCTTCGATCGGTGACTTTCTCTCCAAAGAGTTGAACTTCTCCGCTATCCGGCTGGATCAGGTTCAAAATCATTTTCATTACTGTGCTTTTTCCTGCACCATTCGGGCCGACAAAACCATAGACAGCCCCTTTGGGGATATGAATATTCACATCGTTTACAACGATATTCCCTTTATAAGATTTTTGCAGTCCTGCCGTTTCCATAATATAATCCATTTTGTATGCCTCCTAACAGATGCCATTATACAAAACAGACTTCTCTTTTCTCTGCCGGAAATCTAACGATTTTCTAACTTTTGAAAATGATTGAGAAAATAGTCCGCTCATTTTGTACACTATAAACTTTTAATTCTGCTCCAATTTGTACGGCAAGATGTTTTGAAATTGCAAGTCCCAACCCACTGCCGGAAGATGTGCGGTCAGTTGTATAATTCCTTGTAAAAATCTGTTTTTGCTGTTGTGGAGACATTCCATTGCCATGATCTTCTATTTCGATTATACTTTTGCTATTTCCCGGTGTGAGCCGCAGAGAAAGATATTTACCATCACCACCGTGCCGGATCGCATTATCTATCAGATTTCTCAAAATACGTTGCAATGCTTCCTTGTCTGTGCAGGCAAAAATCGGTGTATCCGGTATCTGAAGATCAACTTCAAATTGTTGTCTTTCAAGCATATCGTAATAGTCCAAAATTATGTCTTGATAAATCCTTGAAATATTCTCTTTTTGCAGCTTAATGGAAAAATCACCGGAAGTTATTTTTGACATCGTAAAATAAGCATTGATTGTCTTGATTAAATCATCAGCTTTTTGGTCTATTTTCACTGCCATAGCATGAATGTTTTCAGGCACAGAAAAATTACTTGTTATATTGGATAACATTTCGCTGTTTCCTTTAAGGACAGTGAGAGGAGTGCGAATGTCGTGAGAAATATTTGTAAGAACCTGTGCCATTGCTTTTTGGGTCTGCTCAAACTCTGACTTCTTTGTATAAAAATCTTGAAATAAGGCGTTAAGCACAGCATCTAATCTTTTGATGCTATCATTATCTGTGGGAATAAGGACAAAGCCATTTTCAGAAGTAATGGAAAGAGATTTAATCCTTTCGCTCATATAATTGATTTCTTTTTCCAGTTTTGTGTGCTGTATTTTCTGCCAAATTATGATAAACAATAGGATGAATGAAAGAATTGCAAACAAAACCCACATCTATCTGTCCTCCATCTTGTAGCCGATACCCCATAAGGTTTTGATATAGAACGCAGTACTTTCCGCATTATTCTTCAATTTCAGGCGCAGACGATTGATATGTGTATTCAACACGTTTTCATTTCCAAAATATGGTTCTTTCCAAATGATTTCATATAGACGCTCTTTTGAATATGCCTGTCCCGGATGGCTTGCCAAAAGATATAAAATTTCGAATTCGATTGGCGTTAACTCTATGGGTGTTCCTTTTTGCATAACCATATGGCTCTGGGGATCGATTTCTATATCCTTAATTTTGACAATCGAATTACTTGGTAATACTTGGTACGTTCTGGCTCGTCTGATATTGGCCTTTATTCTAGCTGCAAGTTCGATTAGAGAAAAAGGCTTTACTACATAATCGTCTGCTCCCAAATTTAATCCTAACGATTTGTCAGTATCGTTATCTTTAGCTGTAATAATGATGATTGGAATATTGCTGGTCTGTCGAATGACTTTGACAATCTCCATGCCGCTTACGTCCGGCAACATAAGATCAATAAGGGCAAGCGAGTATTTATCATAACTTGTGATTGTCCGAATAGCTGCCGAACCATCATAAAAGGACAGCACTTCAAATTCTCCTGACAAATAGTCTGTTATCATTTCTCTGATTTCTTCATCATCTTCAATCAATATGATCTTATTTTCCATCACGATTGCTCCTTGCTGATTTCGGTTTTCATCCAATATGGTTTATTATATTTCTTTTTCTCGAAGAATACAAGCCAATAAAGATAAGGTCATAACAGACAGGCAGACTTAAAACCGTCATTCTGCTGTCAAAGGAAGAGGCGAAGGACAATCTGATGAGGGTTCGCAGCAAAGATATTGCCGCAGAACTTCTGGAAATGACATTTGGCTCTGAAGTAGATATGCAGGAATGGTGAATATGGATGCAAAAGTAAAATGATATTTAGACTGTTAAAAATTCTCCATATCAGTTATAATAAGAAAGCGCACGACTGCGTACAATGTTATCAGCCGATATTTGACGGCATAATATTGTAAGGCGTAATATGTAACTGGTATGAAACAAAATAAGAAAATAAACGGGGAATAATATGGAACGAAGCATATATAATGAATTATCAGGGATCATTACAGACGAGCAGATCAAGTTGGAAGAACCTATGAAGAACCACACGACCTTTCGGATTGGCGGCCCGGCGAAGGTATTCGTAACGCCGAGGACGTCCGAGGAGGTGCGGGCGATTGTCGCAGTGTGCCGGGAAGGGAAGATTCCCTATTACATTGTGGGGAATGGGAGCAATCTTCTGGTATCAGATCAGGGATACGAAGGCGTGATCATACAGATCTACCGGGAGATGAATGAGATTCGGGTTGAGGGAGATACGATTACGGCTCAGGCGGGAGCGCTGCTGTCAGCCATTGCAAACCGTGCATTGGAAGAAGGACTTGCAGGGTTTGAATTTGCTTCCGGTATTCCGGGGACTCTGGGCGGCGCATGTATTATGAACGCGGGTGCATACGGCGGTGAGATGAAGGATGTGATCGGAGAGGTTACATTGCTGACGCCGGAAGGAGAGGTACGCGCGGTTCCTGCGGACCAGATGGAATTCGGTTACCGAACCAGCATTGCGGCCAGAACAGGAGCAATTGTGCTGGGAGCCGGAATACAGCTGCAGAGAGGCGATAAGGATGAGATCAGGGCGCGGATGGAAGAACTGAGAGAGAAAAGAGTCAGTAAACAGCCTTTGGAGTATCCAAGCGCCGGAAGTACGTTTAAGAGGCCGGAAGGGTACTTTGCGGGCAAATTGATCCAGGATGCCGGACTTAGAGGATTCGCGGTCGGCGGGGCGCAGGTGTCCGAGAAGCACTGTGGTTTCGTAGTCAATAAGGGCGGAGCGACGGCGGCCGATGTGGCGGAGCTGATGCGCCGGGTATCAGATAAGGTGGAGGAACAGTTCGGGGTAAGGCTGGAACCTGAAGTGAAGAGACTTGGAGAATTCTGAGATAAAACGAGTAATTGAGAGACAGGGAGAATTCTGAGATGAGATGTGTGATTGTAACCGGAATGTCGGGCGCGGGGAAGAGTACGGCGCTTAAGATGCTGGAGGATGTGGGGTATTTTTGTGTGGACAATCTGCCGGTTCAGCTAATTCCGAAGATGGCGGATCTGCTGCGTGTACCAGGGAGTGAACTGAATAAGGCCGCTCTGGGCGTGGATATCCGAAGCGGACAGAGCTTGGATGAACTGGCGGAGGTATTGGGGGAATTGGACGGGGCCGGAATGAAGTATGAGATCCTTTTTCTGGAATCGTCAGACAACGTACTGATCAAGCGTTACAAGGAGACCAGGCGTTTTCATCCGCTGGCGGGCAATGACAGCCGTGTGGACGAGGGGATTCAGAAGGAACGGGAAAGAATTTTGTTTCTTAAGAAAAAGGCGGATTATCTGATCGACACGAGCCATATGCTTACCCGGGAGTTAAAGAGAGAGCTGAATAAGATATTTGTACAGAATAAGGAGTATAAGAACCTGTACATATCTGTGCTCTCGTTTGGATTCAAATACGGGATCCCGCCGGATGCAGATCTGGTGTTTGACGTAAGATTTCTTCCGAACCCCTATTATATAGAAGAATTACGTCCGCACAGCGGCAATGACAGGCAGGTCAGAGATTATGTCATGGACAATAAGAAGGCGGAAATATTCCTGGAGAAGATGACAGATCTGGTTGAATTTCTGATACCTAACTATGTTCAGGAGGGCAAGACCCAGCTGGTGATCGGGATCGGATGTACCGGAGGGAAGCACCGCTCAGTTACTTTGGCTAACGAGCTGTTTGAAATTTTGAGTAAGAATGAGAATTATGGAATCCGCATCGAACACAGGGATATTGGGAAAGATACGGTTACGAAAGCAAGATAGGAGTATGGGATGTCATTTTCGGGCATGATAAAGGAAGAATTGTCAGAGCATTATGCGAAAGCAAGGCATTGCAATCTGGCGGAGTTGTCTGCATTTGTCCGTATGTCGGGAGAGTTTGCCGAGGATAAAAAGGGCAGATGCATTATCCGCTTTCATACGGAAAATTTTGCAGTTGCAAGAAAATGCTTTACATTATTGCAAAAAACATTTAATATAGGAACAGGTATCGCAATTCGTAGGAACATGGCAAAGGGCAGCGCAAGTTACGATATTTACGCCAAAGGAAAAGAACTGCTGGCAGTCAGAAACGCAATGGTGCAGGCGGTCTGCTGTAAGCGTGCGTATATCCGGGGCGCATTTATCACGGCCGGTTCCATGAGTGATCCGAGCAAATCTTATCATTTTGAGATCGTCTGTAATACATGGGAAGAGGCAGATCATCTTAAGACTATGATCAATAGTTTTGATATGGAAGCGAAGATCGTGGGGAGAAAAAAGACCTACGTTGTATATCTGAAAGAAGGCTCGCAGATTGTTGACATTCTGAATGTGATGGAAGCACATGTTGCTTTGCTGGAACTTGAGAATGTCCGCATCATGAAGGAGATGCGTAATTCTGTGAACCGCAAGGTGAACTGTGAGACGGCGAATATTAACAAGACGGTATCTGCTGCTGTCAGACAGATGGAAGATATCAAGTATATACGCGATACTATTGGTTTTGACAAGTTGCCGGAAGGACTGAAAGACGTCGCCCTTACACGTCTTACATATCCGGAAGCGACTTTGAAGGAACTGGGGGGGCTTCTTGAGAACCCGATCGGGAAATCAGGAGTGAACCACCGGCTCAGGAAGTTAAGTGATATAGCGGTAAAGTTAAGGGAATAGCAAGGAGGAGCAATTTTTTATGACTAAGAAACCTGTTACGATTCAAAACAATATGGACATGGAAGCACGTCCGATTGCACATCTGGTTCAGGAAGCAAGCCAGTACGCGAGCCAGGTGTTTATTGAGATTGATAACAAAAAGATCAATGCGAAGAGTATCATGGGGATGATGAGTCTGAAGTTACAGAAGGGTGAGCGTATCACAGTAGTAGCGGAAGGACAAGATGAGAGTGAGGCAGTGGCAGGGATAGAGGATTTCCTTGTTGCAAGTAACTAGTTGTACATGACCGGAATTGCCTGTTTGCTTAATAGGTATGCATTGAGAGGTATCCGGATAAGTATACATTGCCGGACGGCAGCTTGCCGGCCAGGCGGGCATTAACTGCAGGATACCCGGATGGGTATACATATCTAGGAGGGCATGTAATATGTCCTCTTTGTGTTTTTGACATAGAATATCATGCGTTCGCATGACGGCGCAGGATTTAATATAGAAGGAGAGCTGTTTAATATGAAGAGAATGTTATTTATCTATAATCCGCGAGCGGGGAAAGGCTTATTGAGGCCCAAGCTGTCGGATATTATTGACATTTTTGTGAAGGCCGGGTACGAGGTGGTGGTATATCCGACCCAGGCATACAGAGACGCGTATAAGAAGATCCTTGGATATAATGCCGAAGAATATGATCTGGTCGTCTGCAGCGGCGGGGACGGTACGATCGACGAAGTGGTGACGGGGATGATGCACCGCAGCGCAAGAACGCCGGTAGGATATATCCCGACAGGCACGACCAATGATTTTGCCAACAGCCTGCATATTCCCAAGGGTTTGCTTAAGGCGGCGGATAATGCGGTCAACGGAGAGCGGTTTCCCTGTGATGTCGGTAAGTTTAATGATGATATCTTCGTGTATGTGGCGGCTTTCGGTATATTTACGGATGTATCATATGAGACGAAGCAGGAAGTGAAGAATATACTCGGACATTTGGCTTATGTGCTGGAGGGTACGAAACGTCTGTTCAACGTGCCGTCTTACAGCATCAGGGTAGAGCATGACGGAGAAGTTATTGAAGATGAATTCATATTTGGAATGGTGACGAACTCTCGCTCGGTGGGCGGATTCCGAAGCATGATCGGGAAGCAGGTGGTATTCGATGACGGGCTGTTCGAGGTGACGCTGATCAGGAAGCCGGCTAATCCCATCGCTTTGCAGGAGATTATCGCGGCGCTTCTGATAGAACAGGTGGATACGAAGCATATGTATACGTTTAAGACGGGACATATCACCTTTAAATCGCTGGAGGAGATTCCCTGGACGCTGGACGGAGAATTCGGCGGGGAGCATGATGAAGTGGTGATCGATAATCTGAATAAGCAGTTGGAGATAATGGTGCCGGGAGAGCATTTCGATAAACTGCAGTTGGGGACGGAGTGAAATTCGGCGAAAATTCACCGGAAAATCAGTTGACAGAAACGTCCTGAGATGATATAATGTCATTCGACTGCCGAAGACAGCAGGTGCGAGGGGTTTCACATGAGATCCCAAGCGTAAGCAGATCAACGCCTGCCGAGGAAAGTTAGATTCGATGTTTATGAATTTACAACGCCTCTGTGTCTTTGCATAGGGGTGTTTTTAATAGTGCTTTTCTTTACGCAGTCAACGTATTCAATAACAGAAGGAGGTGCACCATTCGTGGCAAAAGTTGAATTAAAACAACCGATCGTACAGGCGATTGCAGATGACGTCAAGGATGCGGCAAGTGTTGTATTGGTTGACTACCGCGGACTTACTGTTGCGCAGGATACAGAGCTTCGTAAGCAGTTAAGAGAAGCGGGGATCATCTACAAGGTTTGTAAGAACACAATGATGAAGAGAGCTTTCGAAGGGACTGAGCTTGCGGCATTGGACGAGCATCTGGAAGGCCCGAGCGCGATCGCGATCTCTAAGGACGATGCAACGGCTCCGGCAAGGATCCTGTGCAAGTTCGCTAAGGATGCGAAGGCTCTTGAACTGAAGGCAGGAGTGGTTGAGGGAACTTTGTATGATAACGCTGCACTGTCAGAGTTAGCTAAGATCCCGTCAAGAGAAGAGTTACTGTCCAAGCTGCTTGGAAGCTTGCAGTCACCGATCACCAATCTTGCACGTGTTCTCAATCAGATCGCAGAGCAGGGCGGAGTAGAAGCCTGTGCAGCAGCGGCTCCGGCCGAAGAAGCAGCAGAAGCAGCAGAGACCCCGGCAGAATAGGGAAAAGCTATACCATAAGGTATGTGCGAACGATACCCATCCGGGCATGCATTTCAGATGCCGTATAGATGGGCGGACAGGTTAGCTGTCACATAATATTAAATATGGAGGATAATACAATGGCAAAGTTGACAACAGCTGAATTTATTGATGCAATCAAAGAATTATCAGTATTAGAGTTGAATGAATTAGTAAAAGCATGTGAGGAAGAATTTGGCGTATCTGCAGCAGCAGGCGTTGTAGTTGCAGCAGCAGGCGGAGAGGCAGCAGCAGAGGAAGTGAAAGATGAGTTCGACGTAGAGTTAGTATCTGCAGGAGCTTCTAAGGTTAAGGTTATCAAGGTTGTTCGTGAGATCACAGGACTTGGACTTAAGGAAGCTAAGGCAGTAGTTGACGAAGCTCCGAAGGTAGTGAAAGAAGCAGTTTCCAAGGCGGAGGCTGAGGAGATCAAGGCTAAACTTGAGGCAGAGGGTGCAGAAGTTAACCTCAAATAATCAGGGATAGGTCGACTGACAGATGAACCGCTCCATAAGGGGCGGTTTTTTGCAGTAAAACTTTTAAGTTCACACGAATGATGGCCGGAATGCGGTCTGTATGGAGGATAGGTGTATGAATAATTCAAGGGAGTTTTTTGAACGGGGCGGCGGAAGTGCACCGGCTGCTGAAGGCTGTGAGCGGCACAGTGATATGCAAAATGTTCAGAATTTGGAGACCGTCATTAATGAGGGCCTTCGTGTAGCCCTGTTGGAGGAAACTCCGGACCAGTCATTGGAGGTGCTGCTGGAGTGTCTGGGAAAAGCCCTGAACGGAGAACGCACCTATATATTTGAACAGAACGACCGCGGCGGCGACGACAATACCTATGAATGGGTGGCCGAAGGAGTAAAACCGGAAAAGGAGAATCTCCAGAATGTTCCTTCAGAGGTGTGCGCCGGTTGGTATCGGAACTTTGATATCGGCAGGCATATCGTCATCGAGAATCTGGAAGAGATCAAGGATAGCGCCCCTCTTCAGTATGAGATCCTGAAGGAGCAGAATATCCGTTCTCTTGTGGTAGTGCCGCTCTATGACGGGGAAAAGCTTATCGGTTTTTACGGCGTAGACAATCCGCCGGCAAAGCTTTTGGAATATGCGTCAAATATGCTGCAAACCGCCGCATATTTTATCGTATCCTCTTTAAAACGGCGCAATCTGGTCCGTGAACTTCAAAAGCGCAGCCATAACGTTCTCCATGCCCTCAGCGTGGATTATCTGGGGATATATCAGGTGAACTTCGACACCGGCGAATGTGAGATATACCGGAACAGCGAACAGATGAGCATGGATTGGGCCGTCAGTTTTGAAGACGGGTATCGATCGGCTATGGAGCAGTATATTACCCGGTACGTGGTTCCCCGCGATCAGGAGCGGCTTTTTGCCGTAACGAAAAGGGACTATGTGCTGGCTCAGCTTCAGAAAAAGAAGAAGTTCTATGTGCGTTATGAGGTGCAAGACAATGCATATGGGCTGAAACATATGGAGATCCATTATTCCGCTACAGAGAAAACGGCGGAGGAGAATTGCGCTATATTTGCCCAGCGGGATGTCAATGCCGTGGTGGAGCAGGAAGAGAAGAACAAGCTTGAAGCAAGGAAAAGCATGGAGGATATTCTGGAGGGAGCCAGAACCGGTATCTGGACCATCGAACTTGAGGAGGGGTGCGGGCCCAGGATGTATGCGGACCGGACCATGCGGATTCTTCTGGGAGTGTCGGATGAGACTGGACCGGAGGAGTGCTATCGGCACTGGTTTGATAATATTGAGCCGGACTATGTGGAGATGGTGCAGGATTCGGTCCGTGAGATATTGGAAACCGGGCGTTCCGAGGTGATCTATCCATGGAATCACCCGAAGCTGGGGAAAATCTATGTCCGCTGCGGCGGCGTACAGGACAAGACCTTCAAAAAGACGGGGGCCTGCCTGAACGGATACCATCAGGATATCACAGAAACCATGATGACCAGAAAGAAGCAGGAGCAGGCGATCATGGAGCTTTTGGAGAAGGTAAGGCGGGCGAACTCTGCAAAAAGCGAATTCCTCTCGCGTATGTCCCACGATCTGCGCACGCCGATCAACGGAATTCTGGGAATGCTGGCAATCATGGAGGAAAGACAGGATGAACCAGAGCGGCAGAGCGATTGCCGGAAGAAGATCCGTATATCCACAGAGCATCTGCTGTCTCTGGTCAATGACGTTCTTCAGGTGAGCAAGCTGGAGAGCGGAAGACCGTCGGTAGAAGAATCCTTTGATATCCATGACTCGTTGGAAAGCTGTACCGCGATCTTAGCAGCCCAGGCAGAAGAGAGAGGGATCCGTCTTGAGGTGGAAGAAGTCGATGTGGAGCATAGCAGGCTGATCGGTAATCCGATGTACCTGAAGCAAATTCTGGTGAATATCATCGACAATGCTCTCAAATATAACCGGCCTCATGGGGCTGTATCTATCCGGGTGAAGGAAACCGGCTGTCAGAACGGGACCGCAGACTACAGATTTGAGATCGAAGATACCGGAATTGGCATGGGGGAAGACTTCAAAAAGCATATTTTTGAACCGTTTACTCAGGAACACCAGGGCGCAAGGACTCACTATAACGGCGCTGGTCTTGGTATGTCTATCGTGAAGAAGCTGGTAGACCAGATGAAAGGGACGATCAAGGTAGACAGTCAGGTCGGCAGGGGAAGCGTATTCCAGATTATCCTGCCGATACAGATCGACGAGGTGCAGAATACCCGGTCTGCGGATGAGGAGAGGAGTGCAAGGAGCGATATTGGCGGAATGCGCGTCCTCTTGGTGGAGGACAATGAGATCAACTGCGAGATCGTAGAATTCATGCTTGAAGAGGCGGGGGCGTCGGTCGTGACTGCAAACGACGGGAAGGAAGCTGTGGATGTATTCTCTGCAAGCAGGCCGGGAACCTTCGACTGTGTTCTCATGGATCTGATGATGCCGGTTATGAGCGGATATGAGGCGGCCCGGGTGATCCGCGGCCTTCCCCGGCCGGACGCAGGATCCGTACCCATCATAGCGCTGTCGGCGAATGCGTTTGACGAAGATATAGCGATGACGAAGGATGCCGGAATGGATGAACATCTGGCGAAGCCTGTGGACATCAGGAAGATGTTCAGGGTCATGAACCGGCTGAGACGGCGATAGTCTTATCCTTTTGCTTTGCACGATAACTAAGATCAAAGAATGGAGATGTTAAAAAATATGAAAAAGATGGTTGTGCCGCGTTCTCTTAAAATCAGCACTGCAGTAATCATTTGCCTGAATATTTTCGTATTTTCATTCTTAGGAATGTCCATCAATAAGATGAGCGAAAACACGATTAAGAATATAGGCACGGCTTATATGGGCGGAATGAATGATCAGGTATCTTTACATTTTGAGACGATTATTGATCTTCGGCTGACCATGGCGGAATCCATAGCGCATATCGCTGCAGATGAAGAGAATTCCAGCTACGGATCAAAAGAAGAGATAGAATACGGCGCAAAGGCGAGGCATTTTATGTGTGCCGCCCTATATTCGCCGGATGGTAAAATGGAGATGATCTACGGCGATACTGTGAATTTGAATCACCCGGAACATTTTTTGGACAGCTTGAAAAACAGGGAACGTGTAGCGGCATCCGCTGTTGACAGCGATGGGAACGGCGTGATCTTATTCGGCGTTCCCTGCGAATATCCTATGTCTGACGGAAGCGTCAGCCTTGCTATGATCGTAGGTCTTTCAACTAAGTATATGGGCGAGGTTCTCTTCCTTGATTCGGACAGTTCACTGAGTTATTCGTTTGTAATTCGCGAGGACGGCAGTTACGTTGTCGGGGAGGAGGGCGACGTTGATGAAAACTATTTTGACAGGCTGAGGAGTATCATAAGCGGACGGAATGGGGAAGCGGATTACTATATCAGGCAGATGACGGAGGCGATGAATAAGGGGGAAGATTATTCGGTTATTTTGAAAATCGGCAAATCGCGCCGGCATCTGTATTGTACCAGCCTGCCCTATTGTGATTGGTACCTGGTGACGATTCTTCCTTTTGACGGGCTGGATCATGTGATTTCTGATATGGGCAGCCATTGGCTCATTATCGTCTACGCTGCTTCATTTGCTGTAATTGCCATGCTGCTGTATATATTTTTCCAGTATTTGGGGATATTCAGGAAACAGGTATCCGAATTAGAACGTATGAATACGGAGATGGACGCGGCGCGCAAAATTGCTGAAAGGGCGCAGCAAGAAGCCGAACATGCCAATTCGGCAAAACAGGATTTCCTGTCCAGTATGAGCCATGATATCCGTACTCCTATGAATGCCATAATCGGTATGACGTCCATTGCCCTGGCCAATACGCATGATCAGGAGCAGGTTCAGGAATGCCTGCGCAAAATTGAATTATCCAGTAATCACCTTCTGGGCCTTATCAATGATGTGCTTGATATGTCGAAGATCGAAAGCGGCAAAATGACGCTGAATATCGCGCCGATATCCTTGAGGGAGGTTATGGACAGTGTCGTAAATATCGTACAGCCTCAGGTCAAGGCGAAAAACCTGCAGTTTGACACGGTTGTACACGATATTCTTGCAGAAAACGTGCGCTGTGACAGCGTGAGGCTGAATCAGGTGTTGATCAATCTGTTGGGAAATTCGGTCAAATTTACCCAGGATAACGGTTCTGTCCAGGTAACTCTGTATCAGGAAGCGTTACCGGAAGATACGTCCCGCGTCCGAACACATTTCTTGGTGTCGGATACAGGGATCGGCATGTCCAGGGAATATCAGGAGAAATTATTCGATTCCTTCAGCAGGGAAGACAATGCGCAGGTACAGAAAACAGAAGGTTCCGGGCTTGGAATGGCAATCACTAAATATATCGTAGACGCGATGGGCGGTACGATCGCCGTCCGCAGCGAACTGGACAAAGGTACTGAATTCCATGTCACATTTGATCTCGAGAAGGCCGAAGAGAAGGAGATGGATGCGGCTGAAAAGAACGAAGAAGCTGCCGATCTGGAGCTTAAGGGGAAACATATCTTGCTGGCGGAAGACAACGAGCTTAACTGGGAAGTTGCGAAAGAGCTGCTCTCCGATCTCGAATTGGAATTGGATTGGGCAGAAAACGGAGAGATCTGTGTCGCGCAATTTAAGAAATCCCCGGTCGGATATTATGACGCGGTCATTATGGATGTGAGGATGCCCGTGATGAACGGCTACGAAGCAACCAGAGCTATCAGGGAACTGGATCGGGAGGACTCGGATATTCCGGTTATTGCGATGACTGCAGACGCCTTCTCGGAAGATATCCAGAAGTGTTTAGAGTGCGGCATGAACGACCATTTGGCCAAACCTATTGATATTCAGGCGGTTACCCGCAAGTTAAAAAAATATTTGAAATAAATTCATTGACAAGCCCCAGGCCTCTATGGTATAGTAAAAAATGCACTATTGTGGAAAGTTCTGCCATAATATCGCATGGGAACGGTGGGGAATGCGCTGTTTCCAATGGTTTTCAATATTGTTTGTTTTTCAAAAAATATGCGAGGAGAGTGAAACGTCAATATGGAGAAAAACAGAATTCGTCCCATTAAAAGCGGAAAAAGTTCACGCATGAGTTATTCCAGACAAAAAGAAGTTCTTCAGATGCCGAACTTGATCGAAGTCCAGAAGGATTCTTATCAGTGGTTTCTGGATGAAGGATTGAACGAAGTATTTGATGACATTTCCCCGATCACGGACTATAGTGGTCATCTGAGTCTGGAATTTGTTGATTTTACTTTGTGCGAGAAAGACGTGAAGTACACGATCGAAGAGTGTAAAGAACGCGATGCAACCTACGCGGCGCCACTTAAGGTACGGGTAAGGCTTCATAACAAAGAGACAGATGAAATCAACGAGCATGAAATATTTATGGGTGATCTGCCGTTGATGACCAGTACGGGTACATTTGTGATTAATGGTGCAGAACGTGTTATAGTAAGCCAGTTAGTACGTTCACCCGGCATCTATTATGCGATCGCGCATGATAAGCTGGGTAAAAAGCTGTATTCCTCCACCGTGATTCCTAACCGCGGCGCGTGGCTGGAATACGAGACGGACTCCAATGACGTTTTTTATGTACGTGTAGATAGAACAAGGAAGGTGCCGATTACGGTATTGATCCGTGCATTGGGAATCGGTACGAATCCTGAGATCGTAGAATTGTTCGGCGAGGAGCCGAAGATCATTGCAAGCTTTGAGAAGGACGCTGCCACGAATTACCAGGAAGGTCTTCTGGAATTATATAAGAAGATCCGTCCGGGCGAGCCGCTTGCGGTGGACAGTGCGGAGAGTCTGATCACGAGCATGTTTTTCGACCCGAGACGCTATGACTTGGCGAAGGTCGGAAGGTATAAGTTCAATAAGAAGCTTTCCTTCAGGAACCGTATTACCGGTCATATTCTTGCAGAGACTGTTGCAAGTCCGATTACTGGGGAAGTGATCGCCGAAGGCGGCGCGAAGATCACGCGCGATCTGGCGGATCAGCTTCAGAATGCGGCGGTTCCGTATGTGTGGATCGAGAGGCCGGATGAAGAACGCAATATCAAGGTTCTGTCGAATATGATGGTGGATCTTGCTGCGGTCGTTGATATCGATCCCAAGGAAGTTGGGGTTACAGAGCAGGTATACTATCCTGTTCTTGAAGGGATTTTAGAGGAGACGGGCGGAGACATCGACGAACTTAAGGATGCGGTCCGCAGAGATATCCATGATCTGATTCCGAAGCACATTACGAAGGAAGATATCATGGCTTCCATTAATTATAATATTCACTTAGAGTATGGCCTGGGTAATGATGACGATATCGATCACCTGGGCAATCGGCGCATCCGTTCTGTTGGAGAGCTTCTGCAGAACCAGTACAGGATCGGTCTGTCCAGATTGGAGAGAGTTGTGCGTGAGAGAATGACTACCCAGGATCTTGAAGGGATCTCTCCGCAGTCGCTCATCAATATCAAGCCTGTTACAGCGGCGGTGAAGGAATTCTTCGGTTCCTCCCAGCTGTCACAGTTCATGGACCAGAATAACCCGCTGGGCGAGCTGACCCATAAGAGACGTCTGTCCGCGTTGGGACCGGGCGGTCTGTCCAGAGACCGTGCAGGTTTCGAGGTGCGTGACGTTCACTATTCCCACTATGGAAGGATGTGTCCGATCGAGACGCCTGAAGGTCCGAATATCGGTCTGATCAACTCCCTTGCAACCTATGCAAGGATTAATCAGTATGGATTCATCGAAGCGCCGTACCGCAGGATCAATCATGACGATCCGGCGAATCCGGTGGTTACCGAGGAAGTTGTCTATATGACGGCCGACGAGGAAGACAACTACCATGTTGCGCAGGCGAATGAGCCGTTGGATAAGGAAGGGCATTTTAAGCGCAGGAATGTATCCGGCCGTTACCGTGAGGAGACGCAGGAGTACGAGAGACGTATGTTCGATTACATGGACGTGTCTCCTAAGATGGTGTTCTCTGTTGCGACGGCGCTGATTCCGTTCCTGGAGAATGACGATGCGAACCGTGCGCTTATGGGTTCTAACATGCAGCGTCAGGCAGTGCCGCTTCTGATGACGGAGGCTCCGGTCGTAGGTACAGGTATGGAGGAGAAGTCTGCGGTCGATTCCGGCGTATGTGTGATCGCGGAGAAGGGCGGCGTAGTAGAGCGCGCTACTTCCACAGAGATCACGATCCGTCAGGAGGACGGCAGTCTCAGAAGATATAAGCTGACGAAGTTCTTAAGAAGTAACCAGAGTAACTGTTATAATCAGAGGCCGATCGTGTTCAAGGGAGACAAGGTGGAGGCCGGAGATGTGATAGCAGACGGTCCGTCTACGTCAAACGGCGAGATGGCTCTGGGTAAGAATCCGCTGATCGGATTCATGACCTGGGAAGGTTACAACTATGAGGATGCCGTATTGCTAAGCGAGCGGCTTGTTCAGGAGGATGTATACACATCCGTTCATATAGAAGAGTATGAGGCAGAAGCGCGTGACACCAAGCTTGGACCGGAAGAGGTTACCCGCGATATTCCGGGTGTCGGCGATGACGCGCTTAAGAATCTGGATGAGAGAGGAATCATCCGTATCGGTGCGGAGGTGCGTGCAGGAGACATCCTGGTAGGCAAGGTGACTCCTAAGGGAGAGACAGAGCTTACGGCAGAGGAGAGGCTTCTTCGTGCGATCTTCGGCGAGAAGGCCCGAGAGGTCAGAGATACATCCCTTAAGGTTCCGCACGGTGAGTACGGTATCGTTGTGGATGCGAAGGTATTTACCCGTGATAACGGGGATGAACTGTCACCGGGTGTGAATCAGGCGGTCCGTATCTATATTGCCCAGAAGAGGAAGATCTCCGTAGGTGACAAGATGGCCGGACGTCACGGTAACAAGGGTGTTGTATCTCGTGTACTGCCGGTGGAGGATATGCCGTTCCTGCCTAACGGACGTCCGCTGGATATCGTATTGAATCCGCTGGGCGTGCCGTCGCGTATGAATATCGGGCAGGTATTGGAGATCCATCTGTCTCTGGCGGCCAAGGCATTGGGATTCAACATTGCCACACCTGTATTCGACGGTGCGGATGAGAATGATATTATGGATACGCTTGACCTGGCTAATGATTATGTCAATTTGAGCTGGGAAGAGTTCGAAGCTAAGTATAAAGAAGAATTGCTGCCGGAGGTTATGGAGTATCTGTCCGACAATCGGGAGCACAGGAATCTATGGAAGGGCGTACCGATCTCCAGAGACGGTAAAGTACACTTAAGAGACGGACGTACCGGAGAGTATTTCGACAGTCCGGTTACGATCGGGCACATGCATTATCTGAAGCTGCATCATCTGGTTGACGATAAGATCCATGCCCGTTCCACCGGTCCTTACTCACTGGTAACGCAGCAGCCTTTGGGCGGTAAAGCGCAGTTCGGCGGACAGCGTTTCGGAGAGATGGAAGTATGGGCGCTGGAGGCATACGGCGCATCCTATACACTGCAGGAGATCCTGACTGTGAAGTCTGACGACGTGGTCGGACGTGTGAAGACCTATGAAGCGATCATTAAGGGTGAGAATATCCCTGAGCCGGGTATTCCAGAGTCCTTCAAGGTACTGCTTAAGGAGCTGCAGTCCCTTGGACTGGATGTGCGCGTGCTGCGTGACGATAATACAGAGGTTGAGATCATGGAGACGGCGGATATGGGAGAGACAGATTTCCGCTCATTGATCGAAGGAGACAGAAAATACCGTCAGGACGATGATCTTGGTGCGCATGGATATACGGAGCAGGAATTCCAGGGAGATGAATTGATCGATGTGGAGGAAGAAGAGCCTGAAGAGGACGATTTCGACATGGATTATGAACCGGAAGATGATGATTTTGGATATGATGATTTATCGGATGATGAATAGGAAGGGGTGCCAGTATGCCAGAAAACAACAAGGAACAAACGTATCAGCCAATGACTTTTGATGCAATCAAAATCGGGTTGGCATCGCCTGAGAAGATTCTGGAATGGTCCAGGGGAGAAGTTACGAAGCCGGAGACCATCAACTACCGGACACTGAAGCCGGAGAAGGATGGTTTGTTCTGCGAGAGAATATTCGGACCAAGCAAAGACTGGGAATGTCACTGCGGCAAGTACAAGAAGATCCGCTACAAAGGCGTGGTCTGCGACCGCTGCGGTGTGGAAGTTACGAAGTCAAGTGTTCGCCGTGAGCGTATGGGGCATATTGCCCTGGCCGCTCCGGTGTCGCATATCTGGTATTTCAAGGGTATCCCGAGCCGCATGGGGCTGATACTGGATCTGTCTCCAAGGACGTTGGAGAAGGTGCTGTATTTTGCGTCCTACATTGTGCTGGATAAGGGAGATTCCGACCTGCAGTACAAGCAGGTATTGTCAGAGCAGGAATACCAGGAAGCCAGAGAGAAGTGGGGAAGTGCATTCCGTGTAGGAATGGGCGCAGAGTCCATTCAGGAATTGCTGCAGTCCATTGATCTGGATAAGGATTATCATGAGCTGCAGGAAGGGTTAAAGGGAGCGACCGGACAGAAGCGCGCGAGGATCGTGAAGCGTCTGGAGGTTGTCGAGGCCTTCCGTGAGTCAGGAAACAAGCCGGAGTGGATGATCATGACGGCGATCCCGGTTATTCCGCCGGATCTTCGTCCTATGGTACAGTTGGACGGCGGACGTTTCGCTACGTCTGACCTTAATGATCTGTACCGGAGGATCATTAACAGGAATAACCGTCTGAAGCGTCTGTTGGAGCTTGGCGCGCCGGACATTATCGTTAGAAATGAGAAGAGAATGCTGCAGGAGGCGGTGGACGCGCTGATCGACAACGGACGCCGCGGCCGTCCGGTCACAGGGCCGGGTAACCGTGCGCTTAAGTCCCTGTCGGATATGCTTAAGGGTAAGTCAGGACGTTTCCGTCAGAACCTTCTGGGCAAGCGTGTTGACTATTCAGGACGTTCCGTTATCGTCGTAGGGCCGGAGCTTAAGATCTATCAGTGCGGTCTTCCGAAAGAGATGGCGATCGAGCTGTTCAAGCCATTTGTTATGAAGGAGCTGGTTCAGAACGGAACTGCTCATAATATTAAGAATGCGAAGAAGATGGTAGAGAGGGTACAGCCGGAGGTATGGGACGTATTGGAGGATGTGATCAAGGAGCATCCGGTTATGCTGAACCGTGCCCCTACGCTGCACAGGCTTGGTATCCAGGCGTTCGAGCCTATTCTGGTAGAGGGTAAGGCGATCAAGCTTCACCCGTTGGTATGTACCGCGTACAATGCCGACTTTGACGGAGACCAGATGGCGGTGCATCTGCCGCTGTCCGTGGAGGCACAGGCAGAGTGCCGGTTCCTTCTGTTGTCGCCGAATAACCTACTGAAGCCTTCTGACGGCGGACCGGTTGCGGTTCCTTCACAGGATATGGTACTTGGTATCTATTATCTGACACAGGAGAGACCCGGAGCGAAGGGAGAAGGCAAGTTCTTCAAGAATGTCAGCGAGGCGATCCTCGCTTATGAGAATGACGCGATCACGCTCCATTCGCGTATCAAGGTGCGGGTATTCAAGAAGATGCCTGACGGTACGGAGAAGAGCGGTAATATAGAGTCCACTCTTGGACGTTTCCTTTTCAATGAGATTATCCCGCAGGATCTTGGATTCGTTGACCGGGAGGCAGAAGGCGCGGACTTATTGCTGGAAGTGGATTTCCACGTAGGTAAGAAGCAATTGAAGCAGATCCTTGAGAAGGTAATCAATACCCATGGATCTACAGCTACGGCAGAGGTGTTGGATGCAGTTAAGTCCATCGGATATAAGTATTCAACCAGAGCGGCTATGACCGTATCGATCTCCGATATGACGGTGCCGCCGCAGAAGCCGGAGATGATCCAGCAGGCGCAGGATACGGTGGATAAGATCACGAAGAACTTCAAGCGTGGTCTGATCACGGAGGAAGAGCGTTACAAAGAGGTCGTAGAGACCTGGAAAGCAACAGATGACGCGCTGACAGAGGCGCTTCTGTCCGGGCTTGATAAGTATAACAACATCTTCATGATGGCAGACTCCGGCGCCCGCGGTTCCGATAAGCAGATCAAGCAGCTTGCAGGTATGCGGGGACTGATGGCGGATACGACGGGACGTACTATCGAGCTGCCGATCAAGTCCAACTTCCGTGAAGGTCTGGACGTATTGGAATATTTCATGTCTGCCCATGGAGCGCGTAAGGGTCTGTCCGATACGGCTCTCCGTACCGCCGATTCAGGATATCTGACCAGGCGTCTGGTTGACGTATCACAGGAATTGATCATCCATGAAGTAGATTGTATGGATGAAGGCGGCGAGATCCCAGGTATGTATGTCAAGGCGTTCGTAGACGGGAATGAAGAGATCGAGAGTCTGCAGGAGCGTATTACAGGACGTTACCTGTGTGAGAATATCGTAGACAAGGACGGCAATGTCCTTGTGAAGGCGAACCATATGGTGACGCCGAAGCGCGCCGAGCTGATCATGAAGAAGGGTGTGGATGAGAAGGGAGAGACCTTGAAGAAGATCAAGATCCGTACCATCCTTACCTGTAAGTCCCACAACGGTGTCTGCGCGAAATGCTACGGCGCCAACATGGCGACCGGAGAGCCGGTACAGGTCGGCGAGGCTGTCGGTATCATCGCGGCACAGTCTATCGGAGAGCCTGGTACACAGCTTACCATGCGAACCTTCCATACGGGAGGTGTTGCCGGTGACGACATCACACAGGGTCTTCCCCGTGTCGAGGAGCTCTTTGAGGCGAGAAAGCCGAAGGGTCTTGCAATCATCACGGAGTTTGCCGGTATCGCGAATATCAACGATACCAAGAAGAAGAGAGAAGTTATCGTAACGAACAATGAGACCGGGGAATCCAAGGCATATCTGATCCCATACGGTTCCAGGATCAAGGTTCAGGACGGGGCGGTACTGGAGGCCGGCGACGAGCTGACAGAGGGTAGTGTGAATCCTCACGATATCCTGAGGATCAAGGGACTGCGCGCCGTACAGGACTATATGATCCAGGAAGTACAGCGTGTATACCGTCTGCAGGGTGTTGATATTAATGATAAGCATATCGAGGTCATCGTGCGTCAGATGCTTAAGAAGGTCCGTGTGGAGGAAGCCGGAGATACGGAATTCCTGCCTGGCACCAATGTAGACAGACTGGAGTTCGAGGATGCGAACGCCAGGCTGCTTGCGGAGGGCAAGGAAGCGGCAACCGGCGAGCAGATCATGCTTGGTATTACCAAGGCGTCTCTCGCGACGAATTCCTTCCTGTCGGCGGCGTCCTTCCAGGAGACGACGAAGGTGCTGACAGAGGCGGCTATCAAGGGTAAGGTGGATCCGCTGATCGGTCTGAAGGAGAACGTCATTATCGGTAAGCATATCCCTGCCGGTACAGGTATGAGGAAATACCGTGACGTCAAGCTGGATTCCGGCCTGAGCATGGAAGATGAACTGATGCTGGATGAAGACGATATGGAATGGGAAGGCGATGAAGCCCTTGAAGAGGCAGTGGATCTTGCTCACGCGGAGGATCTGGAAGGCGGAGCCGAACCGATCGGTATGGAAACTGACGAAGAGGAAGAGCTGGTTGAACTGGTAGAAGAGTAATATAGATAATGGTTTGATAAAGGCAAGAAGCATATATACGGCTTCTTGTCTTTTTTTTGATAAAAAAATAATCAATAATGGTATTGACAATCAATCTCATTTGGAATACAATACCAATGTAAATGACAATCAATATCAATTAATAAGGAGGAGAATGATATGCCGTTAACGATGCTGAATTCCGGAGAAGCCGCCGCGATCCGGCGGATCGGCGGAAAGGATGAATCGAAGAGATTTCTTGAGAATCTGGGATTTACCGTAGGCGAGGAAGTGAAGGTAGTGTCGAGCAATCATGGAAATATCATTGTTCAGGTGAAGGAATCCAGAGTCGCGGTAAGCCAGGGAATCGCGAATAAGATCATAGTATAACCTGTCATGGGATCAGAGATTATAGGAGGAGATGAGAATATGCAGACACTAAAGGATGTCAGATGCGACCAGAATGCGGTGGTCGTCAGGCTTCACGGAGAAGGCGCAACGAAACGCAGGATCATGGATATGGGGATCACGAAGGGAACTTCGGTCTATGTCAGGAAGGTAGCGCCGTTCGGCGATCCAATAGAAGTGACGGTAAGGGGCTATGAGTTATCGCTCAGGAAAGCAGATGCCCAGATGATTGAGGTAAAGTAAGGAGGAGAGACAGATGGGAGTGAAGATTGCACTTGCCGGTAACCCCAACAGCGGGAAGACGACGCTGTTCAACGCACTTACAGGTTCTAACCAGTTCGTAGGAAACTGGCCGGGAGTTACGGTGGAGAAGAAAGAAGGAAGATTAAAAGACAACAAAGAGGTTACAGTCACGGATCTGCCGGGGATATATTCTCTGTCACCTTATACCTTAGAAGAGGTAGTTGCCAGGAATTATCTGATCGCAGAACGCCCGGACGCCGTCTTGAATATCGTAGACGGAACGAATCTGGAGAGGAACCTTTACTTAAGCACACAGTTGACGGAGCTGGGGATTCCGGTCGTCATGGCGGTAAATATGATGGATGTGGTCAGAAGGTCCGGCGACAAGATCGACACACAGCAATTGGCAGAGAGCTTAGGCTGTGAGGTCGTAGCGATCTCCGCGATTAAGGGAGACGGAATCAGGGAAGCGGCAGACAGGGCAGTAAGCGCGGCGAAGGCACGGCAAAGTCTTACGGCAGTTCATGAATTCTCCGAGGAGGTAGAGGGATATCTTGGCGAAATCGAAGCGCTGCTGACAGAGATACCAGAGAATCAGAAGAGATTCTATGCGGTCAAATTATTCGAAAGAGACGGCAAGATAATGGAACAGCTAGGCCAGGAGTTGGATGTGACAGGGATCATCGCCAAAGCCGAAGAAGAATTGGACGACGATGCAGAGAGCATTATCACCAATGAGCGATATCATTATATTTCCTCCGTCATTGATAAGTGTCTGCAGAAGGCTGAGAAAGAGAAGTTGACAACATCGGATAAGATTGATAGAATCGTTACAAACCGGTGGCTGGCGCTGCCGATCTTCGCGGCGGTGATGTGGCTGGTATATTATGTATCGGTATCGACGGTAGGCGCATTTGTGACCGACTGGACCAACGATGTGCTGTTTGGCGAAGTCATCCCGCCTATGATTGAGAATGCTCTCGTAAGTATCAACTGCGCGGATTGGCTGCAGGGATTGATCCTTGATGGTATCGTGGGCGGAGTGGGCGCAGTGCTGGGCTTCGTTCCGCAGATGTTGGTGCTGTTTATCTTCCTGGCGTTCCTGGAAGCGTGCGGCTATATGGCGAGGATTGCATTTATCATGGACAGGATCTTCCGTAAGTTCGGGCTGTCCGGTAAATCATTTATCCCGATGCTGATCGGGACCGGATGCGGGGTTCCGGGAATTATGGCTTCCCGTACTATTGAGAATGACCGTGACCGGAAGATGACGATCATGACGACGACATTCATCCCATGCGGCGCGAAGCTTCCGATCATAGCATTGATCGCGGGCGCGCTCTTTGACGGAGCGTCATGGGTGGCTCCGAGCGCGTATTTCGTAGGGATCGCGGCGATCATATGCTCCGGGATCATTCTGAAGAAGACAAGAATGTTTGCGGGAGATCCGGCGCCGTTTGTTATGGAGCTTCCGGCGTATCATATGCCTACAGCGGGAAATGTACTTAGAAGCATGTGGGAGAGAGGCTGGTCCTTCATCAAGAAGGCGGGAACAGTCATCCTCCTGTCTACGATCTTCATCTGGTTTACGTCAAACTTCGGTATTGTTGACGGACAGTTTGGGATGGTGGATGACTTAAGCAGCGGATTCCTTGCCAATATCGGCAGAGGCTTTGCATGGCTGTTCATCCCGCTTGGCTGGGGAGACTGGCAGGCAGCAGTTGCGGCGATCACGGGACTCGTGGCGAAGGAGAATGTTGTGGGAACCTTCGGGATCCTCTATGGATTCGCAGAAGTGGCAGAAGACGGGACAGAGATCTGGGGAACGCTTGCGGCAAGCATGACGATGCTCTCGGCATATTCGTTCCTGGTGTTCAATCTTCTGTGCGCACCGTGCTTTGCGGCGATCGGGGCGATCAAGAGAGAGATGAACAATGCGCGATGGACCTGGTTCGCGATCGGATATCAGTGCGGTTTCGCATATGCGGTATCCTTGTGTATCTTCCAGTTTGGAACATTATTCACCGGCGGTGAATTGGGGATCGGTACAGCGGCGGCAGTTCTTGTACTTGGCGGATTCTTATATCTTCTGTTCAGGCCTTATAAGGAGAGCGATCTGCTGCAGGTGAACCTGTCAAGCGTGAGCGCCGGGAGAGCGAAGGCATTGTGATATATTGGTATGTCTGATTGAGATAGAAGACGGAATGAACAGGAGGGAGTTTGTATGGCATTAGCAGCGAGCAGTATTGTATCAACAGCAGCCGTAGGTCTGATTATATTGGCAGCGGCTGCGCTGGCCTTAAGAAGCATCTGGAAAAAGAAGAAGAACGGAGGCGGCTGCGGGTGCGGCTGCAGCGGCTGCACCGGTTCATGCCCGGGGAAAAACCGGAATAGTGAATAATACCCGCCAACCAATTGACTTTTTACAGGCATGATATTATAATGAAATTATTAAAATCGGTAGTGGGAAGCTGCCGATTTTGGCAGTTTATTATTAAGAAAGGTTGGGGACAACTATGGATCAGAACAAGGTGGCAAGAGTATTAAAATCAATGGAAGAGCATGAGATTCCGCAGATGATCATATCGGACCCGGTTGCAATCTTCTATCTTACGGGCAAATGGATCGCTCCGGGAGAGAGGCTTCTGGCATTGTATCTCAATGTCAACGGCAATCACAAGCTGGTGATCAACAAATTATTCCCGCAGGAGAAGGATCTTGGGGTAGAACTGGTATGGTATGATGATATTGAGGACGGAGTCGAGATCTTAAGCAGATTCGTTGAGAAGGACAAGGTAATGGGAATCGACAAGACATGGCCGGCAAGATTCCTGCTCCGCCTGCAGGAATTGGGCGGCGGAAGCAAGTTCGTGAACGGTTCGCCGATCATCGACTATATCCGTATGGTCAAGGATGAGAAGGAGAAGGAGCTGATGAGAGAATCCTCAAGGCTCAATGATATCGCCATGGAGAGATTGATCCCATGGGTAGTGAAGGGACTGACAGAGAAGGAACTGAATGCCAAGATCCGTGAGATCTACAAGGAGCTTGGATGTGAGGATGTATCATTTGACCCGATCACGGCTTACGCCAAGGGCGCGGCAGATCCGCATCATGTAACGGACGATTCCAAGGGCAAGCGCGGCGACTGTGTCATCCTTGATATCGGCGCATTCAAGGACAACTATGCCTCCGATATGACAAGAACAGTATTTATCGGGGAAGTATCAGACCGTGCAAGAGAGATCTATGACATTGTGGCAGAGGCGAACAGACGCGGGATCGAAGCTGCGAAGCCGGGCAACAGGATGTGTGATGTGGACCTTGCAGCAAGGAACTATATCGAAGAGAAGGGCTACGGACAGTATTTTACACACAGGACGGGCCATTCCATCGGTCTTGAGGACCATGAATTCGGAGATGTATCCTCTGTAAATGAGGATATTATCCAGGTAGGGCAGTGCTTCTCTGTAGAGCCGGGCATCTATCTTGCGGATGAGGGCATCGGCGTTCGTATCGAAGATCTTGTGATCATCACAGAGGACGGGTGCGAGGTACTGAACCACTATACGAAGGATCTGATCGTAGTACCGGAAGAGTAGGATCCAGATAAGGAGGAATATTGGCCGTGAACAGAGAACAGGCACATGATATCTTGATGAAATATATGAAGGGGCAGAACTACATTACCCATTCTTATGCCGTAGAGGCGATCATGAAGGGGCTTGCCAAGCGGTTGGCGCCGGACGATGTAGAATACTGGGGAATCGTAGGACTTCTCCACGACCTGGATGAGGAACAGTGTGACTGGCAGCATGATATGGGAGTGCATGGCCCTACGTCGGTGGAGATCCTCAGGAAAGAGGGGATCGAGGACAAGGTCTTGTTTGACGCTATCTGTGCACATAATCCCAAGAGCGGCGTGAAGGCGAAGACGACCATACAGTATGCGATACTGGCGGCTGATCCTATGAGCGGGTTCGTGAAGGCGGTGGCGCAGATCTATCCGGATAAGAAGATCGCCAGCGTGAAGCATAAGTCCGTGATGAAGCGGTTCAACGAGCTTCGCTTCGCGGCGGGGGCGAACCGGGATTATATGGAGTCCATTGAGTTCACAGGGCTTAGTCTGGACGACCTGATCGATGTTGCGCTGGAGGAGATGGGCGCGATCGCGGATGTGCTGGGATTATAGTTTGAGGAATATATGACAGAGACAGTAGAACCCCGGAAGCTGGATGAGCTTCTGGGGTTTTTGGTTATTCCTGCGAGCAACTTGAGAATAACAAGATTACATCTTTGGCAGGAGCCACTGACAAAGAGTTGAGAAAAGCGCATAATTTGCAGAAGATGTATAAGGCAGGTGCTTTTGGAATTCTTGCATAAAATGTCCGAAGAAGTTTGCGAAAAATTGTTCTATTTCCGGGAGATTTGGGGAAAATTATATTGAAATGTAATCCATAGCTGAAAGGAGCAGGCAATGTCAAACAGATTAAAATCCGAAAAGTCCCCCTATCTATTACAGCACAAAGACAATCCGGTCAACTGGTACCCCTGGTGTGAGGAAGCATTCCGCAGAGCGAAGGAAGAGGACAAGCCGATCTTCCTGAGTATCGGCTATTCCACCTGTCACTGGTGTCATGTGATGGCGCATGAATCCTTCGAGGATGAGACGGCAGCACAGATCTTGAATCAAGGATATATATGTATCAAAGTAGACCGGGAGGAACGGCCGGACATTGATGCAGTATATATGTCGGTATGTCAGGCTGTCACAGGTTCCGGCGGCTGGCCGCTCACGATCGTCATGACGCCGGAGCAGAAGCCCTTTTTCGCCGGGACATATTTCCCCAGAGAGCGGTATTACGGACGCCCCGGGCTTGTGGATATCCTAAGAGAACTGCTGAGCCTGTGGAAGGATCGGCGGGAAGAACTGGTTCGGGCGGGAGAGGAGATCACGGCGGCAATCAACAGAACAGGGAGCGCCGCCAATCCAGGAAACAGCAGAATCTCCCGCAGGGATAATGCAATTCTAAGGAAAGCGTATCAGATCTTTGCACAGCAGTTTGATCCGGTCTGGGGAGGCTTCGGCAGCGCGCCGAAGTTTCCGGCGCCTCACAATCTTCTCTTCCTGATGCGGTACGCAGAGGAAGAAGAGGGGTGTAGGGCAGATGGGGAGGGATCAGAAGCCCTCCATATGGCAGAGAGGACGCTGGATGCAATGGCGGAGGGAGGAATCCATGACCATATCGGCGGAGGCTTCTCACGGTATTCTACAGACGAGCGGTGGCTTGTGCCTCATTTTGAGAAAATGCTGTATGACAATGCGCTGTTGATACTGGCATATCTGGAAATCTACCGTCTTACCGGTAAGGAGAAATACGCAGACACAGTAAGGCATACGGCAGATTATATCCTCCGGGAGCTGACAGATGTGAGGGGAGGCTTCTACTGCGGTCAGGATGCGGACAGTGACGGTGTGGAAGGAAAATACTATGTATTTACGCCGGAAGAGGCAGAGTCTGTGCTTGGCAAGGATGATGGACAGGCATTCTGCCGTCTATATGGGATCACAGAAGAGGGGAATTTTGAGGGGAAGAGCATCCCCAACCGGATTGAGAAGACAACCGGATCGGTACGGTCATCCTGGATACAAGCCATGTATGAGTACCGGCTTAGCCGGACGAAGCTTCATAAAGATGATAAGATCCTGCTCTCCTGGAATGCCTGGACGATCCTTGCATTTGCACGGGCGGGCGCGGTGCTTAAGGAGGACGGTTATCTGGAGGCGTCGAAGAGAGCGCAGCGTTTTATCGAAACACATATGACCGGAGAGGACAACCGTCTCTATCTGCGTTATCGTGACGGGGAGACGGCTCACAAGGGACAGTTGGAGGATTATGCGGTCTATACGCTTGCATTGTTGGAATTGTACGGTGCAACCTTCCAGACAGAATATTTGGGCAATGCAATTCTCCGTGCACAGCAGATGGCCGAATTCTTCGAGGACAGTGAGGCGGGCGGTTATTATATCAGCGCATCGGATGCCGGCCGGTTGATCGCCCGTCCCAAGGAAATATATGACGGGGCTATTCCGTCCGGCAATTCGGCGGCGGCAATGGCGCTCCAGCGTCTGGCGCTGCTGACGGGAGAGAACAGATGGCAGGAGGCGGCAGGAAGACAGCTTGGTTTCTGTGCCGGGGAGATACAGGAGTATCCGGCAGGGTACAGTTATGTGCTGCTTGCCATGGCAGACACGGTCTATCCGCATAAGGAGCTGGTATGTACGGTGAGCGGCAGTATGTCAGAGGAGCTGAGGATGCAATTGGCAGAGCTGGCAGCAGGGGGAATGAGTATTCTGGTCAAGACAGAAGAGAATCAAGAAGAGTTGGCAGAATGTGCGCCGTTTACCGCAGAATACCCGATACCGCAGGAGGGGAAAATGTATTATCTGTGCGAGGACGGCGCATGCAGGGCCCCGGTGAAGACCCTGCAGCAGTTATGATTTTGCCTATAGTATTTATATTCTAAAGTTGAAATCCGCATAAGCAGAGGATCCATGTTCATGGACATCCAGTCCGTCAACTTCCTCTTCCCTCGTAACGCGAAGCCCGATCGTCTTGTTGATGACGGTGAATACTATGACGGCCATCACCAGCACGTAGGCAGCGGCTGCGCCGACTCCGATCAACTGAGTGACAAGGCTGCAGCCTTCTCCGAATACACCGGTCAGGATCGTACCTGCGGCGCCGCAGACACCGTGAACACTGATTGCACCGACAGGATCGTCGATCTTGACAACCTGGTCGAAGAATTCAACGGAGAATACCACTAAGATACCTGCAACAGCGCCGATCAGGATAGCTTCCCACTCATTTACCACATCGCATCCGGCGGTGATCGCAACAAGCCCCGCAAGAGATCCGTTGAATGTCATGGACACATCCGGCTTGCCGTAACGAACCCAGGTAACGATCATGGCCAGGAGCGTAGCGGCAGCGGCGGCAAGGTTGGTTGTCATGGCAATGTGTCCAAGGCTGGTAGCAGCGGCGGTAGTAGAACCGCAGTTGAAACCGAACCAGCAGAACCACAGGATGAATACGCCAAGCGCTGCAATCGGAAGGTTGTGTCCGGGAATGGCTCTCGCCTTGCCGTCTTTGCCGTATTTCCCGATACGAGGGCCAAGGATCTTCGCGCCGACCAGGGCACAGAGACCGCCGACCATATGTACTGCTGCGGAACCTGCGAAATCATGGAAACCAAGCTCAGACAGGAAGCCTCCGCCCCAGATCCAGTGTCCGGATACCGGGTAAATGAAGATACTGATTGCCGCGCTGTAGGCGAGATAGGCGATGAATTTCGTCCGCTCCGCCATAGAGCCTGACACGATGGTTGCCGCGGTTGCACAGAATACGGTGTGGAAGATCATGAAGACTCCGATCGGAAGTCCGTTAAACATCCCGTCCGCATCCGCCAGTGAAGAAGGACTGAAGAATCCTTCGATGCCGATGATCCCGTTCCAGTCTGTTCCGTGCATGACAGCGAAGCCAAATACGAAGAAGAACAGGCTTCCGAGAACGAAGTCCATCATGTTCTTCATCAGGATATTACCCGTGTTCTTGGCCCGGGTGAATCCCGCTTCACACATTGCGAATCCTGCCTGCATAAAATATACGAGAAATGCGCCGATCATGGTCCACATGATATTCATAAGCAGCCCGGCTGCTTCGGCGGTATCCATACCGTTTGTGATCAAAGTTGTCAAATCCATGTTAATTCCTCCCAAATAAAAGGAGATAATGACGGCTGTTGTTCCCGTAATTATCTCCATTGATAAGTATGTTGAATATGTTCAGTTGTGTTCTTACAGTGCATCGGATCCGCGTTCGCCTGTTCGGATACGAACAGCATCTTCCACTTCATATACGAAGATCTTGCCGTCCCCATACTTGCCGGTCCGGATCTCAGAGACGATCGTCTCGATCAGCTTCTCGGCAACCTCCGGTTCAATGACAGTCTCTACCTTAACCTTCGGCAGAAGATTGACGTTATATTCCGCACCGCGGTATACTTTTTTATGGCCCTTCTGGTTACCGTACCCCATGACATTGCTGATCATGAGGCCGGACACTTCACTCTCGTCGAGTATGGATTTTAAATCCTCCAGCTTCTCAGGCTGAATGATGATTTCCAGTTTTTTCATTTGCCTTCCTCCTGTTATCAATAATAATACACAAAAGAAGGGCGCTTTCTCCGTAAAGAAAACGCCCTTGTTTTTGATGATATTCATTATACACGTATGAGACGATTTGTAAATAGTATTTTAATAAAAAAATCATATTTTATGAAATGTGTACACAAATCTGGTGGAATCTGATGAAAATTCGGCGGTTTTTGAATATAGAGCTTAACGAATATCCGGATCCCACGCTGCAATCTCGCCGCATGCAATCATTTCACCGGCGTCGCCGGACGGTTGAGTATGGAAATCATCTGCCCGCTCATGGATAATGACCGTATGCCCAACGACGTCTTCCGGATAAAAGCGATCCGTATACACTGCCGCCCAGGCGTTCCCGGAATTCGCCAGTAACGGCGGAAGGTCGCCGGCGTGGGCCGGGTGTACGGTATTCTTCGGGTTATAATGGCCGCCGGCAGAAGAGAATTCTCCCTGAGAATTCTCCGTACATGTATCGCCGGTATGAATGTGGAATCCATGGAAGCCATAGCTGTTCTCTGCGGCTTCTGCCGGAAGCCCCCGGACGGATGCCACTGCCACTGTTCCTCCATATGTATCGTAAAAATCGACTCTTCCTTCGATATCCGGATGGTTCTGGTTCCCTTTGATCATTGCATAAGCAGAAGGATTCGCTTTGATATCTATCATGTCTGATCACTCTCCCTTGCATAATCATATGCGTAGAAGGGAGAGGTTATGCGCCTGTGGAGGTATATTCATGCGGTGATAATTATAAAGGAACTACCATTAACAGAAAGCTAAACAGTAAGGGGCTGTCGGGAAATGATAATTTAACCACAATATACGGAAACAGATTAGACACCACGGCAAGATATTGTGTGAAAATTTCATTTCCCGACAGCCCCTCTTTGATACTGTTGGTTCATTAGTGCGTATTTTTCCAGGCATCACCGTTCGCAAAGGGATCCCGATTCCCAATCCGTCTTACTTGATAACCGTTGTGGTGGGTCTTTTCGGCAGTGTTTGTCTGTGAAAAGTCAAACTGTGAAAAATTAATCTCCGAAAAACTATTCTTTCTTTCTTTTGACCGGACATACTCTTGCTTCAGCCATACAGGCTGTGCTTCTCTTCCCTGAACAAACACTTTTTGTTTCATAATCTCTCCTTTCTACCGACTTGGAATGTATTATCTCTACGTTCGGATTCCTTTGTCGGGAATATACTTATAGTTACTTTAATATTTATGCACTCTTTTTGTCAAGATATCTCTGATTTTACACCAGATATCTTATAATTATGATTATTTTTTAGACATAAGCTATCTTCTTTCTTTACTATACTATTTAATGATATGAAATTCAACGAAAAATAATTTGAATGTGTAATTCAATAAAAGAAGATAAAAGCGAGATGGGAGAATAACATCTATGGTAATATCTATCCATTATGTAAAAACTGATATCACTATAGATGTCATTCCAAAGATTATGAGAGTGCAAAAAGATTAAAGAGCCTTCTTTTCATACAAGCTAAAATACTCCAAAGCCTTCTGTAAGGTGATATCTAACTTAGTCTGTAACCGCAGTAAGATATCCTTTTTGGACATGGAGAATTCAAAACCGGTTTCAATAATTTCTTCTGCCCTGCCTTCAATCTTGCTCTCTTTAGCAATTTCATCAAATAAAGTACACATTGCAGAATCTCAATATTAGTAGCACCGGCGATTGCCATAATAACGGATTTATCGGTCTGATGCTCATCACTGTATAGAATGGCTTCCTGTCTGGCTTCCTTGTGGGATAAGTTCTTATACATACTTCTTAAATTCATTTGGAATATTCAACATCTCATGAAGAGACCGAGCACCGTCCCAGGGTTCCTCACCATAATAAATAACAATGGTTATAACCGGAGAGAATTTATCAGTACGCTTCATTCTGGAAAGGAATTCATTCGGATTCAGTTTATCGGGAGTATTGGCGGATACCATCTCATTAGAGCTGTTGTCCGGCGTAAGACCATCCGTCTGTGAAGCGGTATCTTTGGTGCGGTATTTTGCAGCATTATTGTCATACTGCCGCTTATAAGAACTGTAATCATATCCCATAATATGCATAGATGGCGTAATGGATACGGGATTGATTTTCGATGCCGAGAATTGCGAATTCCAGGCCATGTACAGAAGAATTCTTCCGTACTTTAAGAAGGTCTCTGGCGGGATCAAAGGATACGGAATGATTGTTATGCTCCAAGATAAAAGAAGCTTCGGTATCTTGTTCTTCTAGTTCTGCGGATTTGATGATCTGTCTGCCGTGAAAAAGGGAGGCGTTGAAGAGATCAGCAAATCGATCATTATTGCGCCAGAAATCTTTTAAAGGGATATCGGCATTATGGTTATGATTATTTTTAGGCATAAGAGTTCTTCTTTCTTTACTATACTATTTGGTGATATAAATTTCAATATAATTGCAGAAAATAATTTGAACGTACAATTCAATAAATCGTGGTAAAATATTTCCAACTGTACGGTTGGATCATCCAAGGATGCTCACAACCTCCTCATCCATTCGCAAAATCCGTGCTATCGCACTTTTGCGTCTGGGATATTCTTAAATTAAACTTAAGAGAAAGAACGTGATATATTAAAAAGACTCCGGAAGATTCACTTCCGAAGTCTTTATTAAAATTCTGTAAATACCTTATTTAACGACCTTTCTTTGTTGTCGTTGTCTTCTTGGCTGTGCCAGAAGCAGGTTTCTTAGTTGTCGTCTTCTTTGCCGTTGTTGAGGCAGACTTTTTAGCTGTTGTTGCAGCAGGTTTTTTCGCTGTTGCAGAGGTCTTCGCGGATGAAGAAGATTTCGCTTTCTTACCCTTCTTAGCCTTGCTGCGGAGAACTGCTATTACTGCGATACATGCTGCTAGGGCTGCTACAACCCACATAATAATCTTACTGGTATCTCCTGTCTTTGGAAGGAGAGAAGCAGCGGCAGCTTTCAATGCGTCTGCTGCGGACTGGGCCGCAGATTTGGCATCTTCACCGTTCGCGTCGGTTCCATCAGCATTTGCAGCGTTAGGATCAGCAGCGTTGTTGGCATTAGGATCAGCAGCGTTACCGTCACCATTATTGCCATCCGGGTTATTAGGATCTGTTCCGTCCGGATTATTCGGATCATTGCCGTCCGGATTGTTAGGATCATCCGGATTGTTAGGATCATCCGGGTTATTCGGATCATTACCATCTGGGTTATTCGGATCGTCCGGGTTCTCCGGCGCTGTTGACCATGCAATTCCGATCGGTGATGTACCGTTTACTACAAATGTTACGCCCTTGCCTGTTCCCTGGAATACCTCTGAGCCTTCACTGCTCATACAGGTCTCAATCTCTCCTGCTGAGTATTCTGCAAAGTCTTCTGTCTCAAACATATGTGCTGCTGAGAACTGATTCTCCGTAGCAACTACGCCCTGCGGAAGAGACTTGGCCGGTAATGTAACCGGGATACCGCCGTTCTCAAAATCGCCTGGCTGAGCGTCTCTCGTCTCTGGATCACCTGCATCGTTGCGGGTAATAACCTGTATTTTCACATCGTAGAATGCTGTATGTTCCTGATCCTGATATGCTCCCAAGCCTGCGAGATGTCTTGTCAGATCAGTCGTAACTTCCTGCATACTTGTGTATCCTGCATCCTGTAATTCCTGGGTAAGCTCCATGCTATCCGATTGATTCGGAATAATGCGCTTCCAGGTGGTCTTGTACTTCGGACCGGAGTCGGCTAATGGGGACTTCGGAGTCGTCAGTTCTGGAGAAGAAACGGGGTCACTTGCCTTATAAACAGGAGTCTCTTTGTATCGTATCTGTCCAATGTATTTCGTGCCCGGTTTACAATCTGTCTTATCAACCACAGTTGGGCTGTAAGGAACATCTTCTTCACTTCCTACGGTAATGATACGATATTCTACATCAGGGTCATCTACCTTAGGAATAGTTACGGTATAGGTTTTCTTGTCTGCATTTCCTTCATTAATTGATAATTCAAACGCCGGAACATCTGCCTTCGGGTTTTTCAGTTTCTCAAAAACAAGTTCATATGGCAGCATCATTTCTTGTACAACATCATTCGTTCCTTTAGAGCGTACATAGAAAATATGTTTATCTGTTGCATCTTTTGCGGCATTAATAGCCATAAATACTGCTGAACTCTTGGTCTTGTCTTCGCTGTTCGTTCCATCAACCCAACCTTCCTCGGCAGAAGGCTCTCCGTCCATCTTAAACTGATAGTCTACACCTGACTGCTTCTGAATCTGTATCGTACAGTCAAAGGTTGTTCCGTTTGCGTTGACAACGTAAGGATCTACGTGATTTGGCTGACGTTTCTCAGGCGTTACTTTGTTGATAGTTACATCTTCTGCAAGGGTCAGTTCTCCACCGTCGTAATCAACAATATAGTTTCCGCATGGAGTTCCATCTTCATACTCAAGCTCGATGCTCTCTTTATCAAAATGAACACTCTTATAAGTGCCAGCGTGACCCTCGTTCTTTTCGTCAACAATACCTTTAGATTTAAGTTTTACTTTTCCTTTGTCGGCGGAAACAAGGCCGTCAAATTCTACCTCTTTAATTGTTACTTCACCATTACCGTCATAATCTTTTGGTTCGGCAATTAAGCTGTCAGGCTTTATAGTAATTTCCTTCTTGTCAATGGTGTATTTGACTTCTTTGGAACCGCTGTAGTTCTTGATGCCTTTGATGGTACATACAATATCACCCGCACTGGTCAGATCCGCACCTTCTCCAGAAGTAATTTCGTAATCTGTCTTTTCCTTTAATTCTTTGCCATCTAAGGATACTGTGATTTTGAAATCTTTCCCTAATACATGTTCTGCACCATTATAAGTGCCTGATGGCGGATTTACGGTTACTTCCGCATCATCAAGAGGAACTCCGATAATCTTATATTCTTTTTCTAATGTATTTCCTCTGTCATCTGAGTAAGCAAGATTTCCTTGTGGATTAGCAGTAATGCCGACAGAAACATCTCCTACGTCAACATTAGTCTCCCAATCACTAAGTGTATAATCATTATCGTCAACTTCAAGAGGTTCGTTGTTAAGCAATATAGAAACTTCAGGCTCTTCTGCTGTGCCGCTATAAATTTGGTCAGGAATTACAATCGTACAGTCATTAAGATTCCTTTGTGCTACGTGAATACCGCTTAGAACAATCTTTCTGTCAGGATCTTCTTTGTGTTGGTAAGTTACCGTATACCATCCGGCATTACAAATCTTATCTATACCCGCCTTATCCTTTTCTATGGCAGGAGAATTCCATTTGCTGTCGTCCACCGGCAACGGTCCATAGCTGGCATTTGGCCTAGTTTGCCTATGTACGAGTATATCTTTTGTAAAATCTTTATCTGTACCGCTAAATACCTGTTCCTTTTTTTCATTGAATGGGGCATATTCTGTAAAATCTGTCTCATTTAATGTGACGATTTTGTTTGGAACCTTTACTTGTCCTGGACCTTGTAGATTATCTACATCAATAATCCGGTTCGACATATCTCCTATAATTTCACTATTTTTAGAAAATCCAACTTTAGACCCGATTGTCAAAGAACTACTTGTCATAAGCTCTAATGTCTGCTCATTCAGAGGAGTGTTTAAGGTAGCGTTTCCCCATACTGTACCTGTCGCAGGGGTACCTGTCGCATTTTTAGCTTGTTCCCAAATAATAGCATTCAATTTAGTTGCATTTCCGACACCGGGTAATTGGGCGTCATTTGTGTAAATGACCGTACTTCCCGTATCTGATCCTAAGGTTTGTGCTTGGATACCACCTGCATACTGTCCTGCATATTGTCCCGCGTATTCTCCGCCGTAGGCTTTCACAGTGCCGCCCGATATTGTTATATTTCCAGATGCTTTACCAGGAACATTATTATCAAGATCACCACCAACCAAATGGCTGCCGATTCCAGGCCCAGGGGGAACAGGATCCTTGTCTCCGCTACGTGTTTCGCCATCACTACCTATAGCAGTGACCTCCCCGCCCTTTATGTTAATAGAACTAGCTGCAGCACCACCAACACCGGAACCAATACCGGCCCCGCCACAATGACCCTCAGCAGTTATTGTACCGGCAAGAATTGTAATGCTACCAACATCTGCAGACTGACTACTGCCTCCAATGCCAGCTCCACCGTCGTTACCACCAATAGCGTGCAATTCCCCATTACCTCTTATAGTTAATTGGGCTTTATCGCTAACTTGCAGCCCGGCATAAGATGTGTTTTTACCGCTAAATGTAGCAGTACAACCAGTTTCTAAAGCCAGTGTAACATTCGCTGAGTTAGAGATTTCAAAGGCAGGAGCAGTTGACGCATCAATATTTATCGTTCCGCGTAAATAAATGGTATGAGTACCGCTGGTTACCTTGACAGTATGCGCTGCTTTATTGTCCGTTCCGCTAGCTGTAAACACATGTATACAGTTTGCTGGACAAGGAGAATCCGATTTTGGAAGTGTCAATGCTTCGTTTAAGGTAGATAAATCCGTTTCAATGGCTGTAGAAGGTGCTGTCACAGTATCACCAGATGTATTTCCGGAAGCTGACGTATCTGTTGCAGTCACCGATAACGGTGTAGCCAATAATATTGTAGATGCGGCCAAGGACGCCAACAACAATTTTAGTTTCTTTCTTTGCATCATAGTAGTCCTTTCTTTATTATATTTCTTGGATATCTACTCTATCTATGTAAACAGAGTATCATTCTGTCTCTTAGAGTTTCATTATATATAAGTATACCGCATAAATTGTCGAAGTTCAACGACTTTGTCACTGAAATCAAGAGATGCCGACACCGCTGTTTCTGTTCACACCTACAGTGCTCACAGCAATGAATCCGGCCTATTTCAAGTTGCCTTACGGCAAGAGGCCGAATTCCTGCCTCGGTAATGTACTGGTCTGTGACCGTGCAGCGTGGTGCACAGTCCAAGCATGAACAGTAACACACAGCCATCAGTCAATCAATGACCAGCAGCACTATACTTATATATAGAAATTACTGAATATATGTTATTATATTCAGCGAGTCTGCCTGAGAACCCGGTTTTTCAGGAAATTTACCTGCGATCTCTCCTGGAACCGGACACAGGGTATGATAGTTCCGTTCTTTTCAATAGATTCACTATAATAATATATCGTCACAAAAAGAAATTTGATTACAAGAGTTTTAACGATAAAAATAAGAAAGTTGTTCCAATTGAGGATACAGGAAATAGAATAGCGGCGTTATGCCTTTTCCCGGAACATTTTCCCCAGCACCACCACGGCCGCGATTGCCAGAACTACTTCTGTGACAAATTGTGCGTATGCCATACCGTACAGCGGAACGATCTTATTTAGCAGATAGATCGCCGGTATCTCCATGATGATCTTGCGCAGGATTGCGAAGGAGAATGCTTTCTTACCCATCCCCACCGCCTGGAAGACGCCGACTGCGAGGAAGTCCATCCCCAGAAATGGGAGGGCGATGCACAGTCCCTTGAGGAAGCTTGCCCCATATGTGACGATATTTTCATTGCGGATGAATAATTCCATCCAGAATGCGGAGCCTGCGAAGAAGCACAGCGCTACCGACGCCAGCACAAGGACCGTTACTTTTCCGGCAAATATTACGGTCTCTTTCATCCGCGTCCTGTCTCCGGAAGCATAGTTGTAGCTGATCAGCGGCATGATGCCCTGAGAGAAGCCGAAGGCAACATTCATCGGCACCATATCGATCTTCTGGGCGATTCCCATGGCGGCGACTGCATTTGCCCCAAAGGATGAGGTGAAATTATTCAGCACCGTCATTCCTACTACATTCAGCAGATTCTGGATTGCTGCCGGGATGCCTACTTTGCAGACTTCTGCAATGATCTCTTTTTTTAAACGGAACATCCGCAGATCGATGCATACGTAGGTCTTCTTTCTCTTAACGAAGAGCAGCCCGAAGAAGTACAGGCATGCGGCACAGTTTGAAAGAAATGTTGCAAAGCCGGCGCCGGCGGCTCCCATGTTAAGTCCCTGAGGCAGGATGAAGATGGGATCCAGGATCATATTCAGGATACATCCGCTCATCGTGCCGATGCTTGCATGGGCCGTACTTCCTTCGGAGCGCACCATGTAAGCCATGACCACGTTGAGGATCGCGGGCATAGCGCCCAGAGCTACTGTCCATTTCATATATTCGGCAGTGGCGGACAGGGTATCCACATCTGTCCCGAGTAATACCAGCAAGGGATTCCGTGCCGCCAGATAGATCACTGAGAATAGGAAACTGCAGAGCACCGTGCAATAGAAGCCGAATGCCGAAGCCCGGCGGACCTCGTCATATTCTTTCCTGCCTAATGCCCGGCTCATTAGACTGGAAGTACCAATGCCGAACAGATTATTGACGGCGTTGAATGCGAGCAGTATCGGCGCCGAGAGAGTTACCGCTGCATTCTGTATCGGATCGCCTAGCATTCCGACAAAATATGTATCCGCGAGATTATAGATTACCATAACCAGAGAGCTGATGACCGTAGGCACAGACATTGACATAACAGCTCTTGGCACAGGAGCCTGTTCAAATAGATATAACTTCTTATCTTCTATCAAAACGTGAACCTTCTTCCGTTAATATATGTAATAAGTTCCTTCAAGGATTTTCGATCATATTATAGTCAATTTCGATAGGCAAGTCAATGGATCGAGTAACGGATTAGAAATACAGGAAATTGCAGCTTGACAAAACGAGATTCTTGTGGTAGATTAATCATAACTCAAAACTGATGTTCTGTCAGTAGATTTCAAAGTTTCATTTCTTGCAGGATCTGCAAAGAATTCAGACAATCAATTTTTATTATCATATTGAGAGGAAAGCGGTGATGCCTATGGATGTATTTGAATGAGGGAAGGGCTATTTTTTAACTGTGAATTGTGCTAAGATGAAGGAGTAATAGTATGAAAAACAGAATAGTGTTGAAGATCGTAGGGATTGCCAGAAGGTATCGTGTGAATCAGAAGTACAAGGACAGGGTATTCCGTATGATTTTCCATAAGAAGAAGGATTTGCTGTCCTTGTATAATGCTGTTAATGGAACCGATTATACGAATCCGGATGATTTGGAGATTCGGACATTAGATGATGCGGTGTATCTGGGATATAAGAACGATCTGTCGTTTTTGATCAGTGATACCTTGAATCTCTATGAACATCAGAGTACGGTAAATCCCAATATGCCGTTAAGGGGGCTGCTGTATTTTACTAATTTGCTGAAAGCATATGTTGAGGAGAAGAAGTGTAATATCTATGGGTCGAAGCTGGTGCAGCTTCCCGTGCCGCGGTATCTGGTTTTCTACAATGGTTCAGACAGTATGCCCGATGTGTCGGTGCTGAGCCTGTCGGATGCGTACATGAGGACGGCGGATGTATCTGCGGGAAAGGGCGATATGGATGGAACCATACAGGAAGCAATAAAGGCAGCAGATCCGGCGCTGGAGTGCAAGGCGGTGATACTGAACATCAATAAAGGACACAATATAGAACTGATGGCAAAATGCGAGCGCCTGGAGGCATATGCGTTTTTTGTATCGAGAGTCCGCGCGTATCTGGCAGCAGGCTGTACACTGGAAGCTGCTGTAGATCGAGCGATAGACGATTGTGTAACGAATGATAAATTAACTGATATACTGGTGAAGAACAGAGCGGAGGTAAAGAATATGTTATTGACGGATTTTAGTGAGAAGAAGTATCGGAAGATATTGGTAGAAGAAGCAATAGCGGAAGGGAGAGAAGAAGGGAGAGAAGAAGGGAGAGAAGAAGGGAGAGAAGAGGGGAGAGAAGAAGGGAGAGAAGAGGGGAGACTCTTGACAATCAGGATTTTCCGGGAAGCGAAAGAGAATCCGGAAATTACATTTGAACAGATAGCAGAAAAGGTAGGCTGTACGGTGCAAGAAGTGGAAGATACTCTAAAGATGATAGGAATAAAATAAGTATGCTTTGATGAGATGATTGTGGGTAATAGAGAGAGGTATATATGTGATATGCAATATATCAGTGTCCAGAAAGCTGTTATGCGGAAGAGAAT
>Ga0137308_100621_pt2 | contig 41233 bp, 51 predicted proteins | sample Inofrocosms_June_FD_97181 | JGI IMG/M metagenome (GOLD analysis project Ga0137308, IMG submission 97181) | Mouse cecal microbial communities from Vienna, Austria - N-Acetylneuraminic and N-Acetylglucosamine D2O microcosms_June | ecosystem: Host-associated > Mammals > Digestive system > Large...
CTTCTCTCCACTTCTTTGAACCGCTCCTCATTTTCTCTCAGGATTCGATCCAACTCTTCTTTATTCTTCGAATACTTGATAAATAGCAGTACCTCCCGGAGACTGGACTGCAATTTCCCGATCTCTTCGTCCGGCATCTGTGCCGGCGCGATCACATGCAGCTTATAATCATTCAAACACGCCTTCACCTTCGGGTCGTCCACTTCCATCATTTCTAACAAGCTCCGCGGTCCCGTCCACTCGTCCGCACCAAAATATATGGTCACCGTTACCGACGGGATTAATCTGTCTCCATTCCAGAACCCACTTAAGAACTCGTGGGAATCCGGTGTTTTCTTCCCTTCTTCTGTACTTTCTTGCCCTGTATTCTCTTCACCTGATTCTTGTTTCTGCGCTCTCTCCTTCTGCATCGCTTTGCGATGGGATTTTGCTGCTTCACTCACCTGTCCGGCATATTCCAATGCATCGTAGAGATTATTCCGGACTGCCATCGCATTGTGGATTCTCGCCTGCGCTTCCGCTCCGCAGATCACATATTCCATTTTCCCATCTGTCATTACCGCACACAACTTCTGCGCATCCCGGAATTTCTGTACCGGCACTGCCGCTCCATCCGCTCCGTATGGAAGCGCGATCTCTGTGGGATCCCGTTCTTCTAACTGTTCCGGTGTGATCACCTGTCGTCCGCCATATATATAATAGTTAAATACGTCTGAGAATATCTCTCTGTCCGATATATAATCTTTTGTAATTGTATCTGCCTTCAATTGACTCTCACCGCCACTTTCATTATACTAGAATCAACACCTAACTTCAACCAATCTCGAGAATCAGAATTCCGCGAATATCCATATAAAAAGCGGAAAGGGACACAGAGCATTGCTCCATATCCCTTTTGTCTTACTGTACGTTCCTGTGTCCGGGAAGACTGTGTGAAGTACCGCATACGACGACTTTGACCCGTTTCGTGGGCCTACGGTTTCTCAAATGTAAGGTCGAAATCAAATTAATAGTTTCCTATTTTGCACCGGATGCGGTACTTCCCACAATCTTCCCAAACGGTTCTTTTGTTTTTTCCGCTAAGTCTTTTGTTTTTTTTCGGACTCCCGTCCTCAGATTGCATTTTTTCAATATTCAGTTTTTAATGTACTACATTGGTTTTCTTATTTTTTTAACACTTTGGATGGATGGTTTGTGCTACTCAATATAAACACCGTCGGTAAAAGAACTGCTCATATCTTGATTCGCAACATGTGTACACCGTACTCGATAATAATAACCGCCTTCTACCTGCAAAGCTCTGCTTGATGCTGCCCGGTCCGTATTTAAATTTTCTTTCTGCCATCCAGTATACATAGACCAAGCCGTATCTTCTTTTTTGGCTCTCTCCACTAAAACTCCTACAAGAACTCTATCCACAGTATGAGCAGCAATAGTGGTTCCACCGACATATATTTTGCCTGGTCCTTGCCTAACACACTTGGAATAGCCTGTAAGAAGATCCACTCCTCTGGTTATTTTGGTATCATATCCTACCGACTTATTTTCATTTGTCAAATAGGACCCATCCAATACAGGATCTTGCGGCGCTGCTTGCGCATTATCTGTTAATGTAAGTAGCATGCAAATCATCAACATCAGCACACAGCACATGGATCCAATTCTCTTTAACATAATTCACCTCCTCTTATACTGATTCTTACCCTCATTATATATACACATAACTTACCAAAAACTGACGCGAATTTAGAAAAAAATCAAATTATCTACAATTATTTCAAACTCTGCTTTACTCATTGTACCCATTAAAAAATATTCCAACCCTTGATATTTGAAACTAGCCGAAAATCGCTTTGATACTGATTTTTTTACTTGGTACTCTTTTATCTTTATTGTACAATCACCTTTTTCCATAGTATATTCTTCTACTTTTTCATCTTCAATATCAATTCCCCATGACGTACCGGAAAATGATGCATTAATAAAATACTTTACATTTTCTTCCTTATAGGTATAGCTCAATTCTGCTAATTTTAAATTTTTATCTATTTCTACTTGCCGAAATAGCATTCCTTCCGGCCCTACTAATATTTTCACCGGATCAACCCCAAACTCATCTTTAATTTCCTGATATGCTTCTTCCTCATCTTCATTTACTATAACCTTATTATCATCACTAGAATTTATCTTCTCTACTTCTCTACTCCCAACCATCTGAGTAACCATTTGTATTATCCTCTCCGGTCCTCCCAAACTATTCACCCCAACAGCCATTGCCAACACCAACGCTGCCGCAAGCCCGATATACATCCGAAACCGCTTTTTCTTCCGCCTCATCTTGCTCCTGGCCTCTTCTCTCGCTTCTTCCTCCATAACCCTGCGCCCAATCTCAAGAGCTTTCTTATCCGCTTCTGACATATTCGCATACAAGTCTTCTTGCCTCATGGCTTCTATCTTCTCGCTAATCCCCGCAAATAGAGCTGCTTCCATCCCTTCTGGTACACTAAGACTATCGTCTTTCAGGATGGATACCTCTTCCTCTCTTGCGGCTCTGTCAAACTCTTCTCTTATTGCTTGTTCCAGTCGATCCATATTTTCCTTCATTCTCATTCCTCATAATCAGTCATGTGGTTACCTTAATAACCGGCTGCCATATAGTGTAGCGCATGGCGCCGTGTGAGTTATTGTTCACCCCTGGACCGTGCACCACGCTGCACGGTCACAGACCAGTACATTATCGGGGCAGGAATCCAGCCTCTTGCCGTAAGGCAACTTGAAATGGCCCTGATTCGCTGCTGCCAGCACCATAGGTGTGAACTGTAACCCGTATGAACTGTAACCTGAAATCTTCTTCTTTCTCTTGACCAAATCACCTGTAAACGTATAATATAATTATAACATATATGTCAAAATATATATTCTCATACATTATCAAGATTTGGAGGTCATTATGAAACGCATTATCCTAACTGGCGGCGGCACCGCTGGCCATGTAACACCGAATCTGGCTCTGCTTCCACGCCTCAAAGAATTACAATACGATATCCATTATATCGGCTCTTACCACGGCATTGAGAAGGAATTGATCGAACAATTTGGTATTCCCTACCATGGTATCTCTTCCGGAAAGCTGCGCCGCTATTTCAGTGTGCAAAACTTCACTGACCCTTTCCGGGTAATCAAAGGACTTGGAGAAGCCAAGAGACTTGTCAAGCTCCTGAATCCTGATGTGATCTTCTCCAAAGGCGGATTCGTCTCTGTCCCTGTCGTTCTTGCAGGCAAGAGCCGCCACGTGCCGACGATCATTCATGAATCAGATATGACCCCCGGTCTTGCAAACAAACTATCCATCCCTTCTGCAACCAAAGTATGCTGTAATTTCCCAGAGACTCTAAAACATCTGCCTGAAGGGAAGGCTGTATTAACAGGTTCGCCGATCCGGCAGGAATTGTTGTCCGGCGACAAATACAAAGCAAAAGAATTCCTGCATTTTACGTCCGACAAACCTGTAATCATGATCGTCGGCGGAAGTCTGGGTTCTGTAGCTGTCAACGAAGCTGTCCGCGGCATCCTTCCCGAGCTTCTGCGGTCTTTTCAGATCGTCCATCTCTGCGGCAAAGGGAAGGTAGATCAATCTCTCAAGGACCTGGAAGGCTATGCGCAGTTTGAATATGTCAAGGAAGAACTGAAAGACCTGTTCGCACTGACAGAGCTTGTAATCTCCAGAGCCGGAGCCAATGCTATCTGCGAATTACTCGCACTCCACAAGCCAAATCTTCTGATTCCGCTATCTGCCAATGCAAGCCGCGGCGATCAGATCCTCAATGCCCGTTCTTTTGAACGGCAGGGCTACAGCGTCGTACTCGAAGAAGAAGAACTTACCAATCAGGTACTTCTGGATTCCATCATACATTTGTATGAAAACCGCAGCTCCTACATAGATGCTATGAAGAATTCTCCGCAGCAGAACTCCATTGACACAATCATAGATCTGATCGAAGCTGCCGCAAGATAACCTAATACCCCTCCGGGGCGGGCGGACTTCCTCCGGCAAGGTATACCCAAGGGCATACCGTAATGCATGCCCCTCCGGGGCGGGCGGACTTCCTCCGGCAAGGTATTGAAAACAGGTGTCGGGATAATCGGCACCTGTTTCATGCTTTATCTAAATGCGCATACTCTTCCGCATAATTTTCGCGCATCCATCTTCTTGCACGATACAATACAGCTTGCAGAACCTCCAGAGTCACACCCATCTTTTCTGCGACTTCTTTCTGTGGTTTTTCCAAAACATATGTAATCGTAACGGCATCATACCATCTTGGACTCTTCGCATACAATGCTTCAAATATTTTCTCTTTCAACTTCATGTACTGCCGCTCCTTCATCTTTCTCAAGAATATATCCTCCGGATTCTCTGCGATCTCAGCAGAGTCCGCTTCCTCTCCGCCAATGAAATCATCTACCAGATATTCCCGTTCCAAGTCTCTATTCCGATTCAACGCCATATATTTGGTTGTCAGAATCAGCCATCCTCTGGCCGCTTCCAGGTTAATATTTTCTCTGTTCACATACAGTTTCAGAAAAACAGTCTGTGAGATTTCTTCTGCTTCATGGTGATTCCCAGAGTACTTTACAGCCGTTTTGTATACGATTTCCGCATTTGTTTTATAAATTTTATCAAAATCTGTATTCCCTCTTAGTTTCATCTCCATTTGCCTATCTTTTGTTTCCGTATCCATTCTACCATCTCATCTTAGCCAGTAATTCCTCTTTATCTTCGTCTGCTAACTCACCCATCTTCCATCCAAGTCCAACGCTATCGTCCTTATACCTCGGAATCATATGCAGGTGAAAATGAAACACTGTCTGTCCTGCAGCCTCTCCGTTATTCTGCACAATATTATAGCCGTCACAGCCAAGGATTTCCGTAAGTTTCGTGATCATCTTCTTTGCCAGAACCAGCACCTTCGCCGCCAGCTCATCATCCAGCTCATAAAGATTCGCATAATGTTCCTTGGGGATAATCAGCGCATGCCCCTTCGCCGCCGGGCTGGCATCCAGGATCACCCTGAAATCTTCATCCTCATACAATGTAGCCGTAGGAATCTCCCCATTAGCAAGTTTACAAAATATACAATTTTCATTTTTCATCTCTCTCTTCCTCCCTGAAAAAAATAATTGATTATTTTTACCGCCAATGCTAAACTGATACATCAGAAAGGGCGGTAATTATTATGTTCTCAACGACAGACTATGACAAACTACGACTTATTATGGAAGAAAGTCCTGAGAAAAAAGAACTTCTCACAAGACTTCTGGAATCTCATCGGATGGAAGTCAGTACCATCAGCCATGAAATCCGTAATCCACTGACACTTGTATACAGTACGCTCCAATTGATCGAAGCGCAGCATCCGGAAGTCCGCTCTATCCGTCACTGGGACTCCATGCGCCAAGATATCGAATATATGAACCAATTACTGGCAGAACTCTCTTCTTACAATAACGGGGAGAAGCTGACTCTTACAAGTTCTGACACAACCGTATTCCTCAGAACACTCGTATTATCCTTCGCTTCTTCTCTTATGGATACCAAGATTGAATTTACCTCCAGGATCGCACCGAACCTTCCGGCGCTCCTTATAGATTCCGTCAAGATCCGACAGACACTTCTGAATCTCCTGCGCAATGCACAGGATGCGGTCTCTTCCCGTACGGATTCACAGAATGCAGTCTCTTCTCCCAGAGACTCCTATCATCCGTCAATCCGTCTGGACGCAGAATATAAGAACCATGCTGTCACTATCTCGATTACCGATAACGGTGTTGGAATCGATGCCGGAGAACTGACAACCATCTTCGATCCCTTTGTCACTCACAAAAAAGGCGGAACCGGTCTTGGACTTGCCATTGCCAAACGGATCGTCTCGGCTCACGGCGGCTCCATCTATGCCGAATCAACGCCCGGCGAAGGCTCTTCCTTTATGATCATTCTTCCGGTACAGCAGGACGCTTAACACAAATCCTGTCATCAGCCCTCCGATATGCGCCATATTGTCCACGCCGCCGCTGGTTATTCCATAATAGAGGCTGATGACGATCATAAATACGATCCCCTTACCGGAAATATCCCTGATTCGTCCTCTGTTACGCATGACTACATATAACAATGCACCGATGATCCCAAAAATCGCGCCGGATGCACCGGCTGATACAGCGTACTCTCCTGTCCAGACATCATAAACTGCAGACAGGAGATTGCCTCCCAGACCGCTCAAGATATAGATCAGCAGAAAACGGAACTTACCGATCTCTATCTCCAGGTTCCATCCGATCACAGCCAAAGTGATCATATTATTCATCAGATGCTCAAAACCAAAGTGAAGAAACATACTGGTTAAAAAACGGTAATATTCTCCTTCCTCCTGAATCATCGGGACAAACATTGCACCATGATCTAACAGGAACCTTCCATCCTCTGTCATCCCCTGGCTGGTAAGTAAAAAGAACACGATCACATTGGTCGCTGCCAGTATAACGGTACAGGGTGCCTCTACTCTTCTATTATTCATGTGTGATACAGTCGCTTTCTGGTATATTTTTTTGTTTCTTTTGTCAGTATACCATATTTCCTTAGATATAGTAACCAGCATTTGTTATATTTTACCATTCTTCTTAGATATCCACAATCTGATTCCTATAAAATTGTATCTTCTTTAACAAATTCTGTCCATAAATAGTTGCGACTCGAAACAAAATCAAAACAAACGGCCTATAATTCTTCTTCTTCAATATGCAATCCATCCCAGTCTCCCCATTTCGGTTTTCTGCGTTTGCCAAGAAGATGCTTCACCGGAGTCCAAGTCCAAAAGTTCCCTGTCTCCCGCATAACAGACCCTTCCCATTCCTGTTCTCGGTTCAGATCATATCCGCTCCCTGCTTCCAGTTCTTCCTCATCTGCCGCTTCATCTGCCTCTGCCGGCTTCTGCAGACATTCTGCCGTAAGCTTTTCCAGACTGTAGTTTTCCTCCATCGTCCTTTTATGGAGCAGGAATATCATCTCAATACCTTCCTGGTCCTGATAATCCGCCTGCTTGACAAAATACTCAGTAAGCCCATGAAACGCCTCCCACAAGTCTTGCTGCGCCGGCGGATAGTAGCAGAAGAAATACCTGTCATTCTCATAGAAGATATATTCCGGGTTGAGCAGGATGCAGTGAATATTTAACAGATAAGTTTCTACTTCCCTCACCACCATTCTCATATCCCTGAGAAACATTTTTATGTCTTGTGAGCTTATTTTACTTCTCTCATACATTGCTTTCATTGATATTTTTCCGCTGACATCATAATCATAATAACTGCTTTCATTCATTCCTCTGCCTCCAGTCTTAAGCAGTCCTTCCAGATTATTCGCCTTCAGCATCCGCATCTGATAATCTTCTCTGTAGAATACTTTCTCCTCAATAGTGATCTTACGCTCCAATCTTACTCCTTCTTTCCCTTCAATCTTCTCAGGTCCCTGATGGTTTTCTCCGGCTCTGTGACCGACGCTCTCTTCATAACAGACACCCTCATATACCGCCGTGACGCATCCGCCGTCACTTCGATCTCATCTTTGCTGATTCTGACTGCTGCACGGGGTCTGGCAAATAATATGCACTTATTCCCTGTGCGTTGATGGAACAGACTTTCCAGTTCGCCTTCCTTCACACCATCTTTCTCCCGAGCCTTCACACTTCCGACAACGGCCGTCTCATATGCCGCACCAGACAATATGTTCTTATCGTGATAATAGAAGACTGCCAGTATACAGCTCATAATCAGGAATAATATCATTGGTACAAGAAACGACATCTCTACCGTGATACTCCCCTGCAGTTCATATCTCTTCATCCTCTTCACCCTCTTCCACTCCTTACCGCAACACACTCATCAAATACCCCGCCGACAGAAACGGGAAAAAGGGAATACTCAGCTTTCTGGACATTTTCCTCGCTGTTAATCCGGCAACGGAGAACACTGCAAGCAGGAAAAAAGCTCCCGCAAGCACCATAAGCAGTTCCCACAGCCCAAGATAGATCCCCAGGATCAGGATTGCCAGGCTGTCCCCATATCCCAGGCTCTCCCTGGTAATTCTGCTGATCAGGAGGAACGACATACCAACTCCTATACCGCCCAGAATCAATATGATATCCCCTCTTCCGATAAAAATCTGATATCCAACCGCCAACAAGCTTCCTATAATCAAACATTTTAACGGTATTCTTCTCTTATAAATGTCTGCCAGAGACAAGCCCGCCAGCAGACCCATGCAGACCATTCTGCTTACCGTCCACATCTGGAACACGCCCCCTTCCCAATCACTTCCGACATTGGAACTGCATAAACCGTCCGCTTTAATCCGCTGCAAGACAGAGAGCTGTGATACCTGTCTCCAGAATCCGTAATATATACGCCTCTCTTCCCGTGCCCCATGCAGCGCTCACAGGGATAATATTTTCCCCCTCCAGTATTGCGAAGCCCCTCGACCTCTTCTGGCTGAACCATATGGATCGATAATTCCAAATATGTACAGTGGTAATCCTTATGATAGACAAGACCCGTCTCCGTCACATATACCGTCTTCTCATCATCCTTTTCGAATCCTGGTTTCTCATACCCGACCCACGCCTTTATCCGCATTTTTTCCCGGCATGTGACCGGCGGCACTCCAAACATCGGAATCGGCAGACGGATCTGATACGTTACTTCCAGTTCTCCGATACCGGTCCGGGAAGACATCCTGGAACCTCCGCACCGTATCCCGCCGCTTCCTCCTTCCACGATACTCCGGTCCAGCCTCTCGGCGCCTGCTGCATGCACCACATCATCTTCCAGCCGCGCCGGCAATACAGCCGTGAGCATGTATGCCTCCTCCGCTGCTTCTTTCCCCGCGTACTGAAGCCCTGAGCGCACTGCCGTACGGATGGCTGTCATCTCCATCAAATACAGAAGACTCACCACAGCAAGAAAGAATATGGGTACAGCCAATGCCGCCTCCACCGTTATGCTGCCTTTTCTTGTTCTTCCTTCAGAGACAGATGCAGATATCCTCCCGGTAATGTATGAATAGATAGATTTTGAGGGGAGCTGTTTCTTATTCATCGAACGAATCCTTCTCCTTTCTTTATATTTTTTGTCCTATATTTGGATCATGTTAAGGAATCTTCAAGAAATAACCTGGTATTTCTTTCGGATTTCTAAGATATCCGGAAGGATATCTGTATCTGTCCCTGTTGGTTTATTATCGGTAACCATAATACGTCTTAAAATCATAACGGATTCCTCTTCTTAAGCTGCAGACCGACTTCATCTCTAACCGGCTGACACACAGATCCGCCCTAAAATACGTCTGTCCATGTACTTTTCTAAGATTCTGTTCTATGATATCGAGCGCCCGCAGCGCGGCCGTGTCCTTCTTCGTCAGAAACAACAGAATCCGAAGATATTCCGAGTAATCCAGCCCATTTTCCGCATCCCGGCCTTCACTACGGTCTTCCTCTGTTCCAAGAGTGAAAAGCTTCGGCAATTGTAGCTGCCAGCTCTCTTTTGTTTTGATCAGCGGAACCTTATTTCCCTTCAGCAGCGACCTAAGATCCATCACAGACTCTCCGTAAGCCCAAGCCAGGAGAATCCCCTGCGCAGCGGCTTCCGTAATAGCCGGTACTGCTAACAGCGTACACAGGGTAAGCGCCATGGACTCTGCCTCTGCTCTCATCTCGCTGTCCGTCTGGATATAAGTATAGTTTGGAACAAACCGCATAAGCAGCAGTTTCTTTACAACCGACTCCAGATTCTCCCGGTCGCTGCCCTTTCCCGCCAGAATATACTCCACTTCATACATAACCGGACGCCGTCCGTCCGCCTCCGGGGAAGCCGCATCAGGGGATGCGTCCGGAGTATTGTCTGTAAATCTGGTAAAATGCTCCAGAAGATATTCCCCCAGGATCAGAGAAGACAGATTCCCGGTCTCTTCCCCGACATCCGCAAATTCCCCGTATCCTGCATTTCGTTCTCTTGCCGACAGCAATTCCTGACAGTCCACCCGTTTCTCTGATACCGTCCTATCCTTTGGCACTACCAGTGACAATATCGGTGATTTCTTTAGCTGTCCTGCATACGCGATAGGGTTTCCTTCGTCAGGTAATTCCCCGCCCTGTTCACTAAGAAGCTCGTCCAGGCGATCCTGGCACGCCTGGTCTTCCCTGGCATACGACTCTGCCTTCTCTTCCTGCTGCCCCCACACAGATGTCATTCCCAGCATATCCTTCATCACATTCAGCCCGTACTTATGCTCCATGTATGCCGAGATCTGGCTGCAGAACCCAAGACATCCCCGGTCCGTAAGGAACTGGATTCGCTCCAGTTCATGCTCCATGCTTCCGGCGCCGTAATATGTCAGTCTGTCTATAATATTCTGCTCCCCATACTGCCCCGTCTCATAGCTGCCGTCCAATGCAAATATATCATACTCCTCCAGAAGCTCCTTCTGATATTCCGCAAAAACACTCTCCATTGCCCGGTCCGTATCGGCTCTCCGATAATTCTTGGCCAACTGGATAGACGCGCTCTCCATGATTCCCCCTATAAAAGCGACCAGCAGAATAAAGATCAGACTCAGAAATGCCGTCACCTCTCCCCTGCACATTCTGCCTTGGCATTTACCGCATACTCGCATCAGATACCTGCGCTCTCGCTTACGATCTTGCTGAAAATATTCTGCACCAGACTGGTAAGCTGGGATTTGAAGATAATAACCAATCCGATCAGCACCACCAGGATCAATATGACCTCTACCACACCAACTCCGTCTTCCTCTTTTAACTTCTTCAACACATACCTCATTCTCCACATATCATAACCTCCTTTTATATCTGCACCGACAGAAATGCCGGCACGATCACGATTACCAGGACGATCGCAAGCATCAGGAACATGGGCAGCAGCAGCTTTGTTCCCGCTTCCTCTCCAAGCCTTCTTGCCCTGGCTTTTCGCTCCTCAAAAGCCTGAAGCGCTTCCAGCTTAAGCATCCGTGTCAGCCCCTTCGTCCCTTTTCTTAAGTTCTGCGACAGCATCGCTCCAAATCTTACATAGACCTGCACATCACAGCGCCTTCCAAAATTCTCATAACTTTCTGGTTCCGTGACACCGCTCTCCATCTCATAACAGGCACGCTTCATCTCCTCATATGCATACCTTTCGCCCCGTATTGCCTTCCGCCGTTCGTAATCCTCCACTACTTTTTTCCAAGCACGTTTGGCAGTCATCCCAGCTCCAAGGAAAAGCGTCATCTTGTTCACGATCTCCGGATAATCCAGGAGCATCTGCTGCTTTCTCTCTTCTCTCGCCTTTCCTTTGTTCTGAATCTCTAACGCATATAACAGAATTCCAATCAACACAGCCATAACTATCAGCACCAGTCCGCGGCGATCCATTCTCTGATAGTAGGCGGCTTCCTTGCCTAAGAGCGTGTCAGGAAGCTGGAACTCCCTCTGTACCCGGCTCTCTTCTTCTCTCTTCTGGAGCTCTCCTGCCGCCTGTTCTCTGCGCTTCTCCTCTTCCCCCAATGTCCTGGGGAAAATATTCGCAGTACACTGGTACAATGCCTGTTCTTCCTCATTCTCACTGTAGGTAAGAACGGCGCTTAACGCAACCAGCGTTCCTTCTTCCTTCAGCGCATCTTCCTGTATCTCGCCCCTGATATTCATCACATCATAGCGGTCAAGCTCCCAAGAGATCATAACCGGCTCGCCCGGAACCTCCGACAGCAGATTCATATCCTTCTCAACCCTGTCAAGGCTTCTGTTGTCTCCCAGGATCAGCTTCTCCATATGCCGGATGACTCTTTGAAATAATTCCTGGATCTCCTCTGTACTGTACTGCTGTTCTGCTACCTGGATCTCTGCCGGGAATCTTGCTTCTCCTCCCGCTATCGACACCTCCAGCTCTTCTGTTCTGTTTCCCTGTCCATATGTATTTCTCTGAATACTCCCATCTGTCTCCCTCACCGAGCGCAGGTAATCTGCCGCCAGAAGAAATATTCCGCCCGCCAGCAGTACTCCCACCGCCAACGCCTTCACACCTCGATCCTTATCATCCTTACACCAAGATAATAAGCGCCCATATAGATTGCCAAACATACCGTCATCACTCCTATTCCAAGGATATTCCCATATAAGCAGTCCATGAATTCCGGGAAGCTTAGAGACATATACCCAATGATCGCATAAGGAACCGCCGACATTACCCGGAACTCATACCGCTTAGATGCAAGTATCGTGTCGATCTCCCGCTTCACATCAATCTTATCTCCAATCTGCCTGACTGTATCCTGTATAATCGCGATCATATTGCCGCCGCTTCTCTTGGCTGCCGCAAATACTGTCACAAAGTTCTGAACATCCTCTGTCTGGGTGCGCTCCCCGAATTCCTCCAGAATCTGCTCCAAAGGCACATGGATCTGAAGCTGCCGTGTTATGATCAACAACTCCTTAGAGATCCTTGCTCCTTCCGGATAGATCAGCCGAAGCTCCTTCTGCGCTTCCTTGAATGCATTCTCTACCGAATAGCCAGTATTCAGCGCAGAGGACACCGCCTGAATCGCTTCCTTGAACTGCATCTGAAATTCCGTCTCCTTCTTCTTGATCCCCTCTGCTTCCATCATCCGCAGATGCCAGATCAACAATGGAACCAACGGAATGGCCATCAATAAGGACCGGTAATACAGCCACGCCGTAATCATCGTCAAGCCTGCCGCTTTTGCCGCATACCACAGATACTCTTTCTTCGTCACATCCTGCTGCCAGCAATTCTTCCTGTCACGCGTCACACCCCGCCGCCCAGAGCTTCCCCCGGTGCGTGATCTCTCCATATTTTCTCCATTCTCCCTGTATCTTCCCATCCTGTTCCCCTGTCTCCACGAATTTATACAGTGTCTTAAGCCGGATCTCGCCGTCCTCATATCCCAATATCTCCGATACCTCAAGCACCTTCCTGCTCCTGTCCCTCAACCTTCCCAGATGAACGATCAGATCAATACCAGAGGCAATCTGTCGCTGGATAGCCGGGAGCGGCAATTCCATTCCCATCAAGACCATCGTTTCCAGCCTGCTCAGCATATCCTGCGGACTGTTGGCATGACCGGTGCTTAAGGAACCGTCATGGCCCGTGTTCAGAGCTTGCAGCATGTCTATCGCCTCCTCGCCGCGCACTTCTCCTACCACGATCCGATCCGGCCGCATCCGAAGCGCCGACCGGATCAGATCACGGATCGTAACCGCCCCCGTCCCTTCCACATTCGCATTTCTTGCCTCCAGCCTTACCAGATTCGGTACATCCTGAATCTTAAGCTCGGCATTGTCTTCTATAGTAATGATCCTCTCTGTCTTTGGGATATACTGCGACAGTGCATTTAAGAAGGTGGTCTTCCCCGAGCCTGTCCCGCCGCTTATGAAAATGTTATAGCCCGCCGCCACCAGACCGGCAAGAAATTCCAACACCTCCTCACTGACAGAATTCCAGGATATCAACTGTTCCATGGTAATTGCCTCTTTGGAGAATTTACGGATCGTAACGATCGGCCCGTCCAATGCTATCGGATCCAAGACCACATTGACTCTGGAGCCATCCTGAAGCCTGGCATCGACGATCGGCGAAGCCTCGTTTACCAGACGGTTTGACCCTGCTGCAATCTGTTGGACCACATCTTCCAGCTTGTCCTTGGACAGGAACCTCTTACCCGACTGCAGGATCCTGCCGTTTCTTTCATAGAATATATTCTGCGTTCCATTGATCATAATCTCTGTGATCGTCTCATCCTCCAGGAATTCTTGAAGAAGATCAAGCTTCCGGAATGCATTGAACAGCTCCCGGCCCAGTATGGTCTTCTCATCAAGAGACAGATATTCCTCCTCCGACGCCTCCTTAAGAACATGATAGATCAACTGCGTCAGTTCCTCGTCTTCAATCTCTCTTGTCATATCCATTCTCTCCAGTATCCTGGCATGGAGCTGCTCTGAACCTATCACTTGATCAGCTCCTTCTTCTTCATTTTCTTTCTTACATCATCAAACCCAAGCAAATGCATCTCTCCTTCCATCTGCAGAAGCTTCGCCTCCGCCGCCGGATCTCTGGCCGATGGAACACAGACCTCTGTACACAGACGAAGCAGACCGTATACATCCTTAAGCCCCTCGTCTATATCCAAGATCAACACATCATAGATACTCTGTTCCGTGATCTGAATGATCATACTTGTCCATTCCTCCAGCGGAACCGCCTTAATATCCTCGGACACGCGCACCGGAAGCAGATAGTCCAACGTTCCCATATGCTTCACAAGCGTCGGAAGGATCAATCCCAGATTCTTGCTTTCCTGTCTCGAATAATACAGCGCATCCGCCAGGGTATGTCCTTCCTCCGGGAAATATCCGCCGATTCCTCCGTACAGTTCCATATTGAGGTACAGCACATTCGCCGACGCCGCCATCTCCTGCCCCAGCTTAAGTCCATAGCTTGTCTTCCCGCTCCTGTGAACCGGCGAAAAGATACCTATCACCCTGACCTGACTGGTTTTTAAGGAACGGAGGTACAGATCTTCTGTTTTATTTTCTTTGCTGCATCCGCAGATGATCTCAGCCAGGATCGCTTCGCCTGACTGGTACTTATAGACCGCCACCTCCTTGGGGTTCGTCTTAACAGTCCCAGTCTCCGCAAGAACAAATACACTTCCCGCCTCCAGTTTCCCCCGTTCCCTGACCGGATAATTCCCGCCGATCAGAAGAATATCAATCGGGTGCTCTTCAAGAACCTCTGTCACCTGAGCCAGACTGTCACACACCTGCACCTGAAAGGCCAGTTCCTCTTTCTTCGTCAGAAATATGGCAAAGGCCGCAGCATATCCTTCCTCCTGGTCACAGATTACCAGACTTCTGCTGCTCACATAATATCCCTCCTTTACACACTACTCATTTCTTTTACTCCGTGAATTGCTGCCGATACGGCATCGAACACTTTGAAAACATGATTAACCTGAACTTACTGAAATTTTTTTGATAATAATCTTTTGAATTGTATGAATCTATCGACTATCTTGAAACTATCAGATACAAGTCACTTGATCCGCAACTTGTAGGATGATTATAAACCTCTCTCCCTTGATTTGTCCACCCCATTTTTAGAAAAACCCAAACTTTGTGCAACACCTACAAAATTCCATAGAAAGATATCCCATAGAGAAGCGCAACCCCCGGAGTTCCAAGGATTCCCGATGTCAAAACCGTCCATGGATTCAAGCCTACCTGCACGGCAATCCCCTGTGCGCTCAGGAATTCATTGATGAAAAATATCATGGCGGACCCGATAATTGCCCGTACAATAAAGTTGCTCAGCAGATTCGATCTTTGTTCTGACATATTTCCCTCCGGTTCTGATCATATTTCCTAATACCATATATATCCTTGTACCGGGTATTTTATTCACAAATTCTGCCTATATTAGTATACCCCAAGCTAATTAACCATACGTTTCACTTGTCTAAATTTCCATCTGCTGCGTTGTCGTCAATCGACGTAGCCACCGCTACGCCTCATTCCTCCGCCTTGCAGAATGAAAATTTATCCTGCGCGGAACATATTGGTAATTAGCTTGGGGTATACTAGACTATATCTGGAAACGATTCAACTGTACGGAGGTGGATTATGAGATTATTTGAACGAAGAAATGTAGCAGAAGAAGACATCTACAAACGACTGTCCTACGACCCGGCGGCTAACACTCTGTTAGAAGAGATCGCCGCCGCACGACGTCAGATTGAAGATGCCTATAATAATTTCCAGAATGCTTCTGATCCTGACCTGATCGACTCTTATATCTACATGGGCAACGCCGCCCTGCTGCGCTACCGGTTCCTGCTGCGGCAGGCCAAGATCATCTGAGGATTATTTCGTCCCGAAAATGCGGTCGCCGGCATCTCCAAGCCCCGGGACTATATACTTGTGCTCGTTGAGATGGTCGTCCAGCGCTCCGATATACAGATCTACATCCGGATGCTCTGCTTTCATCCTCTCCACGCCCTCCGGCGCGGCAATGATACACAGGAACCGGATATACTTCACACCCTTGTCCTTCAGCATCTGGATCGCCGCTGCACTGGACCCGCCGGTCGCCAGCATCGGATCCACCACGAACACTTCACGCTCATTACAATCCGCCGGCAATTTGCAGTAATACTCTACAGGCTCATACGTCTCAGGGTCACGGTACAGCCCGATATGGCCCACCTTCGCCGCCGGAATCATCTTAAGGATCCCGTCCACCATCCCCAGTCCTGCCCTTAAAATCGGCACAACCGCAAGCTTCTTGCCGCTAAGTTCCTCCCCGTATGTCTCACAGATCGGAGTCTTGATCTTCACCTTCTCAAGCTTCAGATCCCTGGAAGCCTCGTAACACATCAGCGCCGCAATCTCACTTACGATCTCACGGAATTCCTTTGAGCCCACCTTCTCCTGACGGATATAGGTTATCTTATGACGGATCAACGGATGATCCATAACTTGTATCTTAGACATCTCTTCTCTCCTTCTTGATTATTTGCCGCCGGCGTCTATTATGCGCTGCCCCGCTGCCTTCAGCAGGCGGTTCATGACTGCGCTGCCGATTCCTTCCCTTCCGAAAGCTTCACTGTATATATAGTCGATCCCGATGCCGTCGAATTCCCTCAGTATTCCATACAGACGGCTGGCGATAGTTTCTTCTTCCCCCCTGGCCCCGATACACTTCACCTCTCCCATGCTGTATCTTCCAACAGTCTCTTCGGTAGCAATAATGCCTACCTTGAAGCCTTCGGCAATCTTCTCCCCGGTCAGGCGGATGATCTCATCTACTGTCCGGGAGATGCTTCCCTCTACTACCGTCAGCTCTGCCTTCGGTGCATAGTGGCGGTACTTCATCCCCGGCGCCTTGGGCGCCGCATGGCTGCCGGCAGCTATTACAGTCTTGTCCACCGCCACTTCCCCGATCAGTTCCTCCAACATCTCCCTGGTAACCGCCCCCGGTCTTAAGATCATGGGCGGCTTTGCCGTCATATCCAGGATCGTCGACTCCACGCCGATCTCAACAGCTCCTCCGTCTAAGATCATATCTATCTTTCCATTCAGATCCTCCTCCACATGCTGTGCCGTCGTCGGACTCGGACGGCCGGAAGTATTCGCACTGGGCGCGGCGATATAGCCGCCGCCCGCACGGATCAGCGCCCTTGCCGCATTATGATCGGGCATACGGACCGCCACAGTGTTAAGCCCCCCTGTCGTTCCCATCGGTACTTCCCCGGTCTTCTGGAATATCATGGTGAGCGGCCCCGGCCAGAATGCCTCCGCGGCGGCCCTCGCCTTCTCGGGAACGGCTTCTGCAATCCGCCCGATCGCTTCCATATCTGCAATATGCACGATCAGCGGATTGTCCGACGGCCTTCCCTTGGCGGCATAGATCTTCTTCGCCGCCTGTTCATTCAGCGCATCCGCACCAAGTCCATAGACCGTCTCAGTCGGGAATGCCACCAGACCGCCGGCTCTCAGGATCTCTCCGGCTCTTGTGATTATATCCATGTTCATTTGTCTGAAATCAATCTGTTCTACTATCGTCTTCATAGATTCCATTATACTACACTCTAATCAGCCAGACAAGATTCGATTCCCTTCACGATCGCTTTTGCGAGCTGTTTTTGATATTTCTCATCAACCAGCTTCTCCGCCTCCTCATAATTGCTTAAAAACCCGCATTCTACAATAATCGTCGGGACTTCCGTCCGCCGCAGAAGATAATAGGTACTGTCTGCCTTCGCCTTGCGATGGTTGTCTCTATCTACGGACAGCAGCGCCTTCTGCATAATCTCTGCAAGCTTCTCCCCATCTGTCGAATGCGTATAGTAGAATACCTGTGCTCCGTGTACTTCCTCTCCGCTGTAGCTGTTCTGATGGATGCTGACCGCAAGATCAGGCGCCGTATCGTTGATCAGCTTCACCCGCTCCTTCATATCCTGCACCTTCTTGCTTCCCGTACTTCCCTCTGAAAGCATCTGATCCTTTTCTCTTGTCATGATCACCTTTACTCCCTTATCCTCCAACAGCTTCTTAACTCTTTTGGCAACCTGGAGATTGATATCTTTCTCTTTCGCGTCATTTATTCCGATCTTACCAGGATCGGCGCCGCCGTGTCCGGGATCTATGACTACCGTCTTCTTAGTCAGCTTCACCTTACCGCTTGAAACATATTCCCCCAGATTCCTGCTGACGGCCACCAACCCGGCAAGCAGCAGAATCAAAAGGATCAATTCAACTTTTTTACGCAAGAAAATACCTCCTGACAGTCTATATATCCAATATATGACTGCAGAAGGTATTTATATGTGATGAATCCTTCTAATTTACATATTTCTGGATCAGGTTCCATATCTCTCCGTTCTCATAGCCCAATGCCCATGCCGCCGTTCCGGCAAGCTTGTTATCCTTCATGAGCTTGAGTTTCGGCTCAATGGACCGCTCATCCTCTAACCACATCTCAAAGGTCGCGCTCTCCACAACCCAGGTCGCGTAATTCTGCTGTGCATTCTCATCCCAGGTCGTCTCAATGCCTGCTTCCGCAAGCTTCGCCTTGGCAGTATTCATATCGAATGCCTGGCTGGTAACCTTCGTGGTATACTGTGCTTCTTCTGTACCTGCCTGATTGGCCAGTTCCTCTTCTGTCTTAGGCACTTCCTCCCATAACCTGGTGAAGAATGGTATGCCGCTGATCACCTTGTTCGCAGGTACTTCTTTCAAGGTCTCCTCGATTCCTTCCTTAACGAAATTATACGAGGATACCGGACCTGCCACAGGCGAACCTGCATAATGCTCATCATAGCCCATAATGATGATATAATCAGCCACAATTCCCTGCTCCTTACGGTTATACTGCATATTGTAGCCCTTTGGAACATAATTATCAATGGACAATACGATCCCGTTCTGCCGGCACCTTACCGACAATTCACGGATAAACTGTATATAATGCTCTCCGCATTCGTCGGAAATCTTCTCGAAATCCACATTGATCCCATCAACACCCACACGCAGAGCCTCTGAGATCAACTGATTGATCAGATTCTCCCTCTTGGATGTAAACCGAAGCAGTTCATAGGACTCTTCATAAGAATTGATTCCTCCGTCGAAATCCCGGATCGCCGCCCACACCTCAATGTTAGACTGATGTGCATAATTGACATAATCCGAGGACGCGATGGAATCCATATTACCATCCGTATCCTTCACGTGGAACCATGTCGGCGCAATTGTCGTAAGACCCTTACTCTCTGCAATCCTCTGCAGCACGCTGTTATTCGCGTCTGTGTTGGTCACGTTGTGCCATGCCATGTTGATCGTGTATTCCTTCTGGATGCTGGTAAATTCCTGTTCGTCAAAGGCTCTGGAAACTACCTTCTTCTCTTCTTTTCTGAGCGCACTGTTCTTGATATATCCGATAAATCCATCTTTCGTGCGGACCTTCTTCCAGTTCTCCTCGCTCTCTATCACCGTAACCTCGTCCTTCTTCTTCACCTGGGACAGAATCGGGCTCTTCACTCCGCCCTGATAGCGTATCTGTGTATTCTTCTTCACCGCAGCTACGGTCGTCTCACCCCAATCGCTGACGATCATCACGCGATTCGGTTCATTGTACAGTTCATATTCAATATTCGTATATTGCTGGATAAAATCCAATGCGATATATGCTGTGCTTCCTTCTGTTTTCAGAATGACGTAGTCTTCGCTCTTCTTCTCTTTGGACACAGAATAATCCTTACTTCCAACCTCTACGGTAACCATATCCTTCGGGAGTGTATACAGGAGAACATTCTCATTCGGATCCCAGTAAAACCGATCGTTAATATAATCTCTTACGATCTCGTATTGAACATACGCCTTGCCGTCCGCTATCATCCCGTGCGGTTCCGCAACCTGATTATCTACAATGACCGCAAGCTGTCCTTCATTCTCAATCCCATAATATTTCTTCAAATCATATTCTTTCTTAGAAGGACTGTATCTCTTCCATAAAAATGCACCTACAACTGCTGCGATCACCAGTATCACGATCAGCGCTGCCTTGATGATAAGATTCCTCTTTCTCTTCCGCCTGGACTGCTGCTTCCTCGCCGGCGGCCGGTTCATACCGCTTCTCTGCGGGCCGGGGTTTCTTGCGCCCTGGCCTGGCTGCTTCCTTCTGCCGGCTTCCTTCTGCTGATCCTGGGCTCCCGGCCTTTCCTGCCGTCTCCTGGCCGCTGCTGCCTGGCTTCTGCTCCCTTCTAAACCGGAACTTCCCGGTACCTGACGTCTCCTGCCTTCCGTCTCTTCCTGTCTTGGCTTCCCGGACACCTGACGTCTCCTGCCTTCCGTTCCATCCATCCTCGGACTGCCTGATATCGTCGTTCTGCTGGATTCTGTATCTCTTATCCGACGCATCTGCGGAGTCTGACCCGGTTTCCTTCCGGCCTCTCCCGCGCTCCCTGCGCTTGTCGCCTCTGTGTTCCATTTGCGGTCTGAAGTTGTGCGGCTCCTTCTGTCTTTTTGTTCCATGCTGCACCTCCTACTCGACCCTATTATAACAAAACCCGCGACACTCGTCATTACTTATTTCGACATTTTCTGGTTTTTTACATAGAATACGGGGTATTTCCAATATCTGGTTATCAGTTACTATTAATGCTGTTGAACCACAATGCTTTAATATCGCCTTCCTCATTCAGTACATAGTCTCTCATATACACCGCTTCCTCATGCACGCCGTGCGCCCTGACGATCTGCATGGGACTTGCCGGTATCCCATTTATCTTAAGGTCTATCTGCTTCTTCTCGTACCCTGTCAATTCATTAAACATCTTCTGTAAACGGGTTGCATCCTCCACGTCTGACCTCCTGCTCCATGTCAGAGGATAACTACGGCTGCGATTGCATATCATTTAAGAAAAGGAGATGCCGTGACACAATATTCCTTATACGCCGCAGCTACAATAATAAATTCATATAGAAGATAGTCCTGACACTCTAATACTACATTAACAGTTCATGTGAAAATCTGCCTGAAACGGCTTCTTTCTGATATTTCTCTGATTCGTTGCTGATAGGTTCATAGATTCATATCTAAGAAATGCTATAAAATAAATGTAAGAAATTCTCCCTCCTTTGTTCTAAGAACGTAGTTACCCGGGAAAACTATCTTCTAGTTATTGTTATTATAGCCGATAAAATATCTCTGCGCAAGCATTTTTTTAAATTAATACTTATTTTATGACTTATTTTATTGAACATTCAAGGTTTTCTATGCTATACTACAGTAGGAAGGAAGTGATGACTATGAAGATTGAAAAATTGAACGACAATCAGATTCGCTGCACCCTGACTCGTGCCGATCTAGCTGCCCGACATCTTCAGCTAAGCGAACTGGCCTACGGAACCGAGAAAGCTAAGTCACTTTTCCGAGACATGATGCAACAAGCAGCCTTTGAATTCGGATTCGAGGCAGAAGACCTGCCCTTGATGATTGAAGCAATTCCGGCTTCTTCGGATTCAATTGTGCTGATAATTACCAAGGTCGAGGATCCCGAAGAACTCGATACACGCTTTTCAAAATTTGCACCGTCACCCGGCGGGGACTGGGATTCTCCGAAGAAGGAACCCCCAAGCAAGCTGGAAGGCGCCGATACATTACTTGAATTACTCGACAAAGTAAAGGAAAAGTTCAGTAATTCCATTGCATCGGACGGAAAAGAAGATACCCCTGCGGAGCAGCCCAAGAATGTTCTGCGCCTGTTCTCATTCCCAACGATGAACAGCGTTTTAAAGGCGGCAAGACTGCTAAGCACTATTTATTCAGGTTCCAACACCTTGTATAAAGACCGCGAGGAAGACGTGTATATTCTGGCGATGACTCAGTCGGAGCACACGATCAATGACTTTAACCGTATCTGCAATATGCTGTCAGAATACGGTTCCCTGGAGACCTCTTCAGGCGCGATTCTGGCATTTCTCGAAGAACATTGCGAGATGATCCTGTCTACGGATGCGGTTCAGAAGCTTGCTCAAGTATAATATGCACGATAAAGAACGCCCGAAAGGGTTAAAAGACGGGGCAGTCAGGAGTATAAGGAATCTCCTGACTGCCCCGCTTTTTATCTTACTTTAAGCATTCAATGCTGCACCGATCGTCGCATTCAGCTTCTCAAGCAACAGATCCGGGTCTATACCATGCCCCATTGCACCGTCCTCTATAGACTCCATCTGGGAATGCGGACATCCGATACATCCCATCCCGGCTTCCATCAATACTTCTACGATCTTCGGGCACTTCTCATAATACTCTTCCAACAGCTGACCAAATGTCATATCTTTAGAAACATATGCCATCATAACGCCTCCTTTTCTCTTCAGTGTTTCCATTATAATCGCTTTTTATCATTGTGTAAACATTTTCTATGAATTTCTTCTCAATATTTGAATACTTAAATGTCAACCTGTTTTTCTCTTTTTTTCGACAAAAATCCATTTTTATGATATCTACACAAAACGTTCGTTCTTTTCTTTATCCCGAGTAATCCACCAAATTCGCCACTTTTAATGTGGAAAATGTGGATAAAACTTGAAAACACTTATTTTTCCACCTTTTTTGGCTATTTTATTGTGGAAAACTTGGAAAATTATATTTTCCATTTTTTTACATATTTTTACATTTTTGAACATTTTGTACATTACACTAATCTTCTGACAGTAACGATACTCGTGTAAGTGGCAGGTAAGATCCCGATTCCTCTTGAACTGTTGATCGCATTCACGATCTGTCCGTTTCCCATATAGATGCCTACATGTCCGTTATAGAGAATAATGTCGCCTGGGATCGCCTGATCATAGCTGACAGGAGTTCCCACATTCTCCATATCCCATGTAGTACGCGGAAGGCTGATGCCGAAATGTGCGAATACCGACTGAACAAACCCTGAACAATCCGCTCCGTTCGTCAGGCTTGTCCCACCCCACACATAAGGGTTGCCGATAAACTGGCAGGCATAATCTACGATCGCCTGTCCCGTTCCGGCCTTCGCCGCCGCCTCTTCCTGGGCACGCGCCGCTGCTTCTGCCGCCTCTGCCGCAATCCTGGCCTCCTCCTCTTCCTTGGACTCGGCGTAAGTAAACACCTCTTCCGGACTATCATTTTCTGAATCCTGCACCATTTCCTGTGCCTTCTGCTCTGCGCTGTTTCCTATTATAATGTATTCGGAATACACATAACCAGTCACTTCGCCGGACTCAACTTTCGTCCACTCTCCTACCGGTCCAAGAATCTTCGCGGCATAATCGGGATATAACTTTCCCACCCACTCACTGTCCGTCGTCGGCTCGCTTCTGATATAGAGAAACGACTGGACATCGGCAAATGCCATATCTAAATACTCACCCTTCTCTGTCGGCACCAGATAATCTTCTACCTCGATCTCTTTGTCTGCGACGTAGCAGTTATTCAGTACCTCTTCGATCCCCGTCTGCGGCATTACGTCTTCGGTGTCTGTATCAATAGCATATGCCGTAGCCGGAAATGCTGTTATAGCTCCTGCTGTAGTAACTAGGAACAATCCCTTTTTAAGAATAGAATCCATAAACTCCCTCCTTTATGTTTTCTTATCTTTTGTAAATATTACAGAATTGTTACATATGTTACGCTATTATTATATCATCGTTTTTTCCAGTGTCAACCCTGTTTATGCATAATATTTTCGTCATATTATATGATTATATATAAAAATAATACACAACCTGCAATTATATTTATTACAAATTGTTACATTTTAAAATTATTCGTTGACAGATGGCACCGGTCATTCTATAATAATTTTAATAACTATTATCATTATTTAGGAGGGACACACAGATGGCTAATTTAAAATACAGCCGGCAGCGCGCTGCTATCAAAGAGTATCTATGTAATACCACAGAGCATCCCACTGCTGATACGGTGTATCTTCATATAAGAGAAGCATTTCCGAACATCAGCCTCGGTACGGTATACCGTAATCTGAATCTGCTAGCAGATACTGGGGAAGCCATCAAGATCTCTACTCCCGACGGCGGCGACCGCTTTGACGGCAGAACCGATCTTCATTACCATGTGATCTGCAGAGATTGCAAAAGAGTATACGACCTGGAACTGGATGAACAGCACATCCAATCCATTAACGATCTTGCCGGACAGCATTTTGACGGAACCGTTGACTCACACACTATTCTGTTCTATGGAACCTGTAAAAATTGTCTGAAAAAAAATTGTCTGGATAAAAATCCCAAAATGAGATAAAATAATCATTGACAATTTGTTTTACTTATGTTAATTTAATATCAGTAACTATTACTGATATTGAATATATTATTTGAATAAGAAAAGGAGAGATTTGCTATGAAAAAATTTGTATGTACAGTATGCGGCTATGTTCACGAGGGAGATGCAGCACCGGAGAAATGTCCTGTATGCGGCGTTGGAGCAGATAAGTTCAAAGAGCAGGCCGGCGAGAAGACTTGGGCTGCAGAGCACGTTGTAGGCGTAGCGAAGGGTGTCAGCGAGGACATCGTTGCTGATCTTCGCGCGAACTTCGAGGGCGAGTGCTCAGAGGTTGGTATGTATCTCGCAATGGCAAGAGTTGCTCATAGAGAAGGATATCCAGAGATCGGTCTCTACTGGGAGAAGGCTGCTTACGAAGAGGCAGAGCACGCTGCTAAGTTTGCTGAACTGCTTGGCGAAGTTGTAACAGACAGCACCAAGAAGAATCTTGAGATGAGAGTTGACGCTGAGAACGGCGCTACTGCTGGCAAGTTTGATCTGGCTAAGAGAGCTAAGGCTGCGAACCTGGATGCGATCCATGATACAGTTCATGAGATGGCTAGAGATGAGGCTAGACATGGAAAAGCGTTTGAGGGGTTATTAAAAAGGTATTTCGGATAGGAAAAAAGCCCGTAAAATCAATGGTTTAAGCAATTTTAAGGGGATCGGCTCATATGGGCTGATTCCCTTTTTTGGCTTCAGTGGCTGTGTAAAAAACTGTGTAAGGTTCTGGGTGTTTTGGGTAAACTGTGTAATAAAAAACTGTGTAAATAAAAGGCAAGAAAAAAGCCCTCTTTTTGGGGCTTCTTCCTTAGTATACGGTTATATCTTCATCTTCATTCTTTCTGCTGTATATTCTTATGTGGAAATAGTTTATATTTTTCTCTTCTATATTTTTATTATATTCTTTAAAAATAGGGGGGTTTTCGTATCTTCTGTCGTATTCTAAATAATCATATAATTTGTTTTTTAAATAATATACTGATGTATTACTTTTTATCAATATAGAAACTGAATAATATTCATATCCTTTTTTATCTCCTTTATACATATATCCTATTATTAAGTCATTTGTTATATAATCAGTGTCTATACCTATGGTTTGTATAAAGCCATTTTGCATTAACCACTTGTGCCAGTCTATTAGAGATGTTCCTGTTTCTGGTAATCTATCAATAAGTTTTTGAAATCTTTTTGTTCTTGCCATTTTGGGCGGCTCTCCCTTCTCTATAAATTATTTATAAAGTATACCATATTTAGCGCATATGTGCTAGCCCTTATTTAAAGGCGGTAAACTCGGCGGCTGTCAAGATTGAAAAGGAAGATTTTTTATTGAATGTATTTCTCAAAAAAATACTACCCGATCTTGACTGCCTTACAACCTAAAAGATAATAGGAACAGAGGAAAAACCACAAAGGGGCTTTTCCTCTTAGGTGCTATGTTTTTCTTTCCAGTCTGTCAAGAAAGTATATTTTTTGTGGTAAATGATGATTTTTTAAAAAAAATGAAAAAATGCGTGATTTTTTTTTGAATTTCAAAAACCCTCTGGGGAAAGTGGGGAAACTGGGGAAAATGGGGAAAAATATAATGATAAACCTTTAAAAATGGCTTAAATACGGCATTTCTCTTACGCGCACACACCGACAAGGGCTTGTGTCGGTGTGTGTGGGGTAAACTGGGGAAAGTGGGGAAAGTGGGGAAAAAAACACGCCTAAAAGTGGGGAAAATGGGCTTTTAAAGTGGGGAAAGTGTTTCACTTACCCCTCTTTCCACAGTTTAGCCCTCAATTCACATACGAACAAGCGGCAAAAAACGAAGTTTTTTGAAGGCTAACCCGCCCGCTTGTGAGGTCGTAAGATTTTCGGTAGAAAATCGAGCGTAAAAAATACAAAAAGTTTTACCCCTTCAGGGGTAAAATGTTCACGCCCTTATAAAAACAAGTATAAAATATTAAATTCACTTAGGTTTTTCCCCTGTTTACTTTTACTTACCCCTGTTTATTTTTCTGATCTGTTGACAAAAGTGGGGAAAGATTATAAAATTATATTATAAAAAATAAATAAAAATCTAACAAGTATAGATTAAATGGAAAAATTAAAGGGCTGAAAAGTCTTTTATTTTCTGTTTAATCTATTTTTTTGTTTTATAAGAAAGGATGAAAAAAAGATGAGAGAAATTGCAAAAGATGAGTTTTGGGGAAAACTACCAAAACGCATAAATGAAAAGTCAATTAATAATGTATCTATGACTTTTTATAAAAATATCAATAATGAATATTTTATGATTTATAGAACCTATAATATGCGTCATAATTATATGATTTCATTGGAATATTTTGAAATATCTTATTATGAATACTTAGAAGAAAATGACGGTTATGATTATAGCTCAAATAAATATGATTCAAGCAATAGTGATTATAAAAAACGCTTTAACTATGGATATGATGATTAAAAAAGGAAGGTGAAAAAATGAATAATAAAAAATACTTTAACTGTAAAGATGAAAACGGTTATATGAAAAAAGATCGAGAATGGATAGATAAGTTTAAGGCTCTTTATAATAATTATACGGCTGATGAACTTATAGCCTATGAAAAGGAAATATATTCAATGGGTAATGATATAAGGGGCTTAGAGCATAAGGTGCATTTTATAAGTATTATTCTATATAATAATTACGCTCTTTTTACTGCTATTGAAGAACTTATAAAAGAAAAAACAGAAAAAAAGGGCGGTGATGTCTAATCAATGAAAAAGAAAAAACAGTTATAAAGGCGAAAATCTTTGAAATAGTGCAATATGAAAAGAATCCCAAAACTGGAGAAGATTTACATTTTAATGAAGAAGTTATAAAAGATGGATTAGACCACAAAACTATTAAGCGTTTCGCTTATATCAAACATAATAAAGATCCTTATACCTTAGAAGAAGAAAAACAAGGGAAAGGAAAAGCGGGTGAGTTAAAAAATGACCACTGGCACGTTGTCCTTGAGTGCCCTGGCAAGGTTGATATAAAATATATTGCTAAGTGGTTTAATGTTCCTGAACAATATATAGAACTACCTAAAGGGCGTGGGGCTTTTCTTGATAAGGTGGCTTATTTAACACACGAAAGCGAAAAGGAACAAGCAAAAGGTAAAGCCCTCTATGATGATGAAGAAGTTATAGCAAATTTTGACTGGCGAAAAGAACTCATTGAAAGAGAAGAAAATAAATTAAAATATGGTGGGGATTTATGCCCTAAAGACCGTATGCGTTATGATGTAAGATACTTAGGTAAAACTTTAAAAGAGTGTCAAGATGAAGATAAAAAAATGTATATGGATAATGAAAAAGATCTCACATATCTAAGACTGCGCTATATCAATGAGTTAAAACCCCCAAAAGAAAGAATCAATATTTATATATCTGGTGAAGGTGGAAACGGTAAAGGCTTAATGAGTAAAGCAATAGCAAGAAGCCTATTCCCTGATATAACCAATGAAGAAGATATATATTTTTGTGTAGGTGCTGAAGGTGCTGAGTTTATCGGTTATGACGGACAACCTATTATAATTTGGTCTGATAAAAGGTCTTGGGAACTTTTAAAAGTTTTAAAAGGTAGGGGGAATGCTTTTGAAGTTTTAGACCCTCACCCTGATAGAAAAAACCAAAATGTAAAATACGCTTCAACTAATTTATGTAATAAAATAAATATAATAAATAGCGTTCAATGTTGCTCTGACTTTTTAGATCGTCTTGCGGGGGAATATACAGATAAGCAAGGAAACAAGCAAGAAGCGGAAGATAAAACCCAAAGTTATAGAAGATTTCCTTTAACAATTACAATAAATGATAATTCATATGATTTAAAAGTAAACAAGGGTTATAAAGACAATACAAAAGACTTTTTAAATTATTATGAGTATTTGAATATTGATTGCAATTTACAACAAATAAGGGTTATGTGTGGTGATAATGAATCTTTGGCAAAAGAACTCGAAAAGCAAGCAATAGAACCAATTTTAAAAGAATATAATGAAATTGTAAATAGAGAAAAACTACAATATACTGAAGCTGAATTGAGAGAAATGTTTAAAAATGTTGGTAAGACTAGAATACAAGAACCTGAAAAAGAAAGTATAAAAAATAAATCTGAACTAGGGCATATTTATACTACTGATTGTGAGTATTATTATACATACCCTTGCGCTGATATTGAAAAACCTGAATTTGATTATAAAAAATGTGTTGTTCCTTCATATTTGAATGAGTATGAATGTAAGCAAAATTTAAAAGAATTTGAAAAAATACATAGAGAACTTGAAGCACAAAAAGCAAAAGAAGAAAAGGAAAAGGCTGAAAAAGAAAAAGAAGCACAAAAACAACAAGAAGCACAAAAACAACAAGAAGCACAAGAACAGAAAGACACTGATTTATTAGAAATGGCACAAGATGATTTTTACAATGAACCTGATAATAATGATTTCTTTGGATAAAAGGAGTGAAAACAAATGAGAGAAATAGAAGAACAAGATTTTAAAAGTAGATACTTATTATTTTATGATAATTATAAAAAAGTCAATTATGTTTTAAGTGTTTATATTGATGAAAATTTAAACAAGTTTATAAATGTCTTAGACTTGGATTTGATGGAAAATACATATTATATTGAAGAATAAAAATATAAAAGAAAGGAAGGAAAAAGATGAACACAATAATAAAATTCTATATAAAAAAATATATTTATAAAAAATTAGATGAAGTGCAAAAACAAGAAGATAATGATACTTCTGTGAATGATATTTTATATGACTGGGTTAATTCTTCATCTGTTGAATTTTAAAAAATATGATGATATAATTAATAAGAATACTTTTTAATTCTTTATACTTTAAATTATTTGATTTGATAAATCTACTCACTTTATTTAAAGCCTTTACTGCTAAATGCGGTAAAGGCTTTTTTGATCTGTTGACTTCTGATATTCAAAAATTATAAAATCAAATTAGAAGTTTATTTATATACCTATAAACAGGTATTAGAAGTTTTTATGAAACTAGCGTTTCTATAAGTTATCGCCTTTTGTATATTAGGTAATAAAAAATATATATTCTTTTTGGGAAGTTTAGAATTGAAATCAAACTTGTAAGTTTAGGAATTGGTATTTATTACATACCATTAAAAAAGTAAAAAGAGTTTAAAAGTTTAGGCAATAAGGCAATGTAAAAATTGCTGATGTTTTAAAACTTAGTCGTATAACAACAAGAAGAAGTTGTTATTTTTTTTGGTAGAAAATCACTCTCGTAATAGGGAGTCTTGGTTTACAAAATGCTTTGTCATTTTGGTTTAAAATCTCCTTTTATTACAAAAAGAAATCTTATGATTTTTTATAATATTTAAGACAGTGAAGAAAACACTTTATCTAAAAAATTACAAAAAGGAAAAAAACCTTTTAAAAAAAATACATCTAACTTTTTAGAATTTTAGCGTATTACGCTTTAAGAAAAAAGCAAAAAATACGCTTGATCGGGTTGTGGTATCTGATAGCAAGATGAAACCGCCGATCCTCTTTTGCTCTGGCTATTGTAAAAGCCTTTGCTAATTCTAATGCTTATATTGCTATATGTAACTAATAACCACGTAATTAATTATAAGATATAACATAAATAACCGTGTATTTGATGGCGAAAACGCCTTTTTTTCTTACTATTCTATGTCTTTTATCTACATTGAGGGGAAAAACTTGTTTTTCCCCGCTCAATGTAGATAAAAATGGGTTGAGTAAGAATTAAGAAGGTGATCTATTTCTTGATTAATACGTATTAATTTTGCTAATACGTATTAATTTCTTGGAAATCTTAAAAAATAATACGTATTAAATTGCTAATACGTATTAAGCCGCTAATACGTATTAATTTTATATATAGCCCGCCTACGGGCGGGGGCTGAAAAAAGATTATGAGAATAAAACAATAAGAATAAAAATTTTGATTTGAAAGGAGAACAAAAACAATGAAAAAATACTTTTTAATAATACAACCTGATAACTTTAAAAACCCTGAAAAGGTGGAAAGAATAATTATATTTGATGAAGATAAAGCCTTGATTTTTGATTGTGAAATGACACGAATTTCTTATATGTATGTAAAAAAATTAATGGTAGAAAACGCTTTATTTATTACATACAATGGGGAACTTTTAAAAAATATGTTGTGGCAATTTTTTGGCTTTTGTGAATATAAAAATATAATTGATTTAATGGAAAACTTTGCTGTTATTTATGGCAAATATAAAGACTGGGAAACAGAAGAAGGTTCTTTGTATATCTGGCAAAAATTAGAAACTGCTTTAAATTATTATAAAGATAGGGGCTATAAAATACCTAATTGTAAAATTAATATTTGTGAACCTCTGGACGTTATAAGCGGAACAATTATATTATATGACTGTATGAAAGACTGGGAAGAAAAACAACTACAAAAAGAAATTAGAAAGGGGGTGATTTAATCCGCAATATAAACCAACAACTTAATTATGCTATAAGTAAATCTTTAAAAATTGGTGAAAGTAAACACTCTGCTAAAAAGAACGGCACTTATAGAGAAGGTAATATTTATAGCAATAATACATTACAATCTTATAAAGATACCGCTAAAAATTTAAGTAATTGGCTGAAAGAAAAACATCCTGAAGTAAAAAATGTTGTAGATATAAAAGAATCTCATATTCAAGAATGGATCAATGATAGGAGTAAAAACTGGTCTTTGAAAACGCTTGAAAACCATATGGCAAAAATAAAATATCTGGAACAACAGGCACAAAAAGTTTTCGGGCGTGATAATGTAAATTTTTATAATAAAGATTATGAAAAGCCAAAAACAAAAGAATCAACAAGGGATAAAGCCTTTACTCCTGATGATTTAAACAGATTAAAAGAATCAATGAAAAATAGCCGTTCTTTTGCTAAAGAAGCGGTAGAGATAACCGCCCGCTGTGGACTTAGAATTGATGAAGTAGCACATTTAAAAAGGGAAGATATAAACTTATCTGAAAAAACAATTTTTGTTGATAGGGAAGGGGCAAAAAATGGAAAGGCTCGAACTGTTCCTATAAGAGATAAAGACATTCCATATTTTAAAGAATTATTAGAAAAATATCCTGAAAGGGGCTATTTTACAAAAACTGACGCTAAAAGCATAAGTAAAAGCATAAGGCGTTATATGGATAAAACACAAGATAAAGACGGCTTATTATTATCTAAAAAATATGAAAAAACAACTGATCACGCTATAAGAAAATTATACGCAACTGAAAGAATGAAAGAATTAAGGGGTAATGAACCTTTAAGCAATAACAAGGAAGAAATGAAAAAATGGAATATAGTTTCTAAAGAATTAGGACACGGTGAAGGTAGAAAAAATTTATATAATACATATTGTAAGGGATAATATAAACCAACTGGAAGATGAAGCAAGCCCTGTCTTTGGGCTTGGTTCATCTGTAAGGCGGTAGCAAGCCGAAAGGCTTGTTTTTTTTGACTTTTTTATAATTGCTTATTATTTTATACATATGGCGTATGTAATCTATACATAACTTATGGTGTATAGAATATGTATAAAACGCCTTAAATGCGCTGTAATTGATTTTAAAATCCTTTAATGACTGTTTACCCTCTGGAAGTATTTAAAAATGATTCTGGGGCATTTTACGGCTTTTGGGGCGGCTCTGGTGGCGTGTCTGGAAGAAAATCTATAATATCATTGGGCTTACAGCTTAAAATTTGACATAAACGCTCTAAGGTATACATTGTTATGCTCTTTCCGTGTTTTAGGTTGTTTATGGTTCTGGGATTTATGTTGTGCTTGTTTATTAGCGTATATGTTGTAATACCTTGCTTTTCCATTGTGTTCCATAGCGGCTCATATGATAGCATTTTTACCCTCTCCTTCTCTGTTTGGCGTATTTTTATTATTGTTGGGCAAAAAGTGCTTGCAAATACTGAAATTTGTAACTATAATGAAATATGTATCTATATATAACAAATCTAATATCTTATATACTTGAAAGGGGCAAATATGGACGAATTTGTAAAAACACTTATAAAAGATCATTTAGGCTCTTTTATGGATAAAAGCCGTGATAGGTTGGCTTTAACTGATGAGGACTATGTAAAAGACAATAAAGATGCTGGCATTTTAGAAAATCGTTATAAGGCTCTAAGCCTAAGTGAATCGGATCGTATGGTTATAGATGATTATGTCGCTTGTCTTTTAAGCCGTGAAAGCCTGATGGCTGATATTTCATATCTTAGTGGCGTTTCTGATTGCATTAAACTTTTACATAGGATAGGGGCTATTAAAGATTTAGGGGAATAAAATAAATGATACAAAAAATATATGAATTTTTGTTGGTGAAATCTCTAAATAAGATTAAGTTGTATAATTTTTTGGTGCGGGCTTTTCCTAAACAAAATGAGATATTTGTTAATAGATTAGATGAAGAAGTTTCAAAAGTTTTCATACCACGAGAAGATTTAGATCGTATGACACATAATGTCTGGCAAGGGTTGTGTGATAAGTTTCCAGAACTTGATAGAAGCAAATTTTAAAATAAAGGGCAAGGGGTTTTGATCCCTTGCTTTTTAAATTTTTATATTATATAATTTATTCAGAGAGAAGGAAGAAAAAATATTTTTCTTATTTTCGCTTAATGATTTTTTGTATATACTCCCTTAATATAAAAAAAGATTGTTTTAAAAATTGAATATCGTGTAAAAAGATTAGCCTTGTAGTGTGCTAATCTTTTTTTGTTAATAACCACAGGTTATTGACTGGCACAATTTTAATACAACTTATGAAATTAAGTTATAATTAATATGTTATGTTATAAAACATTTGACAAAAATCTCTAATGGGGGTATACTGTATATACAACTTAATAAAAAAGAGAAAAATACTAACTAATTAAAGAATTAAAGAATAAAGAGAAAAGGATTTTAAACAGTTTTTTTATAAACTGTTGTTTCCTGTTCTCTTTTTTATTTTGTCTAAATATTAAAAATCTATAAGAAAGGAAATAAAACACAATGAAGAAAATAATTATAAAAATTACTGAAAGACCTAAAAAGCCCTTATATGGTGATTATCCCGTTTTGTATGGCTTAGGTGTAGATAATGAAAAAACCATTTATGAATTATATTTTAATGATGAAGGCGGCGGCAAGATTGGAAAACTTGAAAGCGTTAAAAACTGCATAGATGGTAAGAATCTAGCCGTTGATACTGTAATTATTAGGGGGCTTGAAAAATGGCAGACAAAAAGAAAATAAATTTTAATATCAATAAAAATGTTCTGGCTGATCTTGATAAAGAAGCAAATAAGACTGGATTAACCAGAACGGCAATTATAACAACTTTAATAACAAATTACTTATATAAAAATGAAAGGAAGATAATTAAAAATGAAAAATAATAAATTAAATAAAAAAATTATGATCCCTATGATTATGGGGGCTTTAACAATAGGAAGTTTAACCAGTCCAGTCCACGCCGATCCTTCTGCGGCTGATAATGAATATCAAATAATTGTTGTAGAAAAAGATCCTGCTACTGGAAAATATGTTAAAAAAGTTTCTTATACAGAACACGCTTATTTCGGAACTACTGGATTTTGTGATATCTGCAATATGACAATCAATGAAGGAAATCATACAAACAAACTTGTAAAAGATGAAGATAAAGGCATTATCATTGGTAAAGATGAAGAAAGCGGGATTCCTATTATTCCAGAAAAAGAAGATGATAAGGGCGTTGTTCTTGGTAAAGATGAAATAGACGGCGTTCCTGAAATATCTGAAAATAATGTTCTTGTAAAAATGAACGGTGATGTTATAAATATTGACTGTAAAAGCGGCACTTATAAAGAAGTTTTTGACTATGTTAAAAAACTTGGATATACAGATTTTACAGTAAAAAATTATTGGAACACACAAGTTTATTCTTGGTATAAATACGATAATAAAAAAATTTGTGATGTATTTTTAAATAATAATAATACTACAAATAAAGATGAAAAAGTTGTTGTTCAGTCTTTAAAAATCAATGGAAAATTTGTTGACATTGAATGTAAAAGCGGCACTTATAAAGAAGTTTTTAACTATATAAAAAATCTTGGTTATACAGATTTTACAGTTAAAAATTATTGGAACACAACCGTTTACGCTTGGTATAACATAAACGAAAGCGGTAAATGTGAAGTATTTTTTAAATAAATAGAAAGAAGGTAATAAGAATGAAAAATAATAAATTAAATAGAAATGTAAATAAGGTAATAACAATAGGAATGGCGGGGGCTGTTGCCCTCTCTGCTCCACTTAGTTTTGTATATGCTAGTCCAGACGCTTCTGAAGAACACGAATACACAGATATTCACGGCGTATGTGATATATGCGGGGAAACAAAAGAAGATGGAAACCACTTCACAGAAAATATAGATGATGGCATTATAGAAATTGATCCAAATGATACCGAAAATGATAAAAAAGATGATGATGTTATTATAGTTGATACTTGCGATGAGGATCATATTGAATATCCTTTTTTGGATTTAGATAATGACGGTTTTTGTGATAACTGTGGGGCTGAAAAGAAAGAAAACACAGAAACAGAAATACCAGAAGAAAAGAATTTAAAAGACTTTACTTTTTTTATAAAAGGTTATAATACTGCTGATGATGAAGATATGACAAATATCTATAACAAATTAAAGACAAATGGAAAATATAAATTGTCTTATAGTGATAATAAAACAGAAAAAGATTTGAAGGTAAAAGTAAATATTTATAATAACAATGATGAAATTATTGATAATTTTGTACTTAGTAATAGTGATAATATTATAAAAAATTTACCTGATAAAAACGAACAAGGTTATAAACAATTTTCTTGTAAATATGAACTTGTAGCCGAAAATTTGCACTATACAAAAGATAATAAATGTTTTATGTATAGTAGCATAAAAACAGAAAATGGCGAAATTCCTGTTTTGAAATTATTTCAATTAACGCCTTGTACTAATCACAGTGATTTTGAAAATCCTGTTCATATTGAAAAAGAATTTGGCGTTGTATGTGATTATAATAATCCTAATTTTGATTTAGATTTATTTTTAGAAGATGAAGAAATAGAAAACTTTTTCTTTGGTAATATAGTTGTTGATAAAGATTGCTGTTGTGTGAGTGGTGTTCCTGATTTACCAGACTTACCAGACATAAGCACAGAAACAACAGAAACTACGGAAAGCACTGAAACAGAAAGCACCGAAACAGAGAGTACAGAAACAGAGAGTACAGAAACAGAAAGCACAGAAACGGAAAGCACTGAAACAGAATCCTCTGAAACAGAATCCTCTGAAACGGAAAGCACTGAAACAGAATCCTCTGAAACAGAATCCTCTGAAACAGAAAGCACTGAAACAGAATCCTCTGAAACAGAAAGCACTGAAACAGAATCTTCTGAAACAGAGAGTACAGAAACAGAAAGCACCGAAACAGAATCTTCTGAAACAGAATCCTCTGAAACAAGAACAACTGAAACAACAACAACTCCTACTCCTGAACCTGTTAAACCTGTGAATCCTGTTGAACCTGTAAAGCCTGTTGAGCCTACACCAACAACAGAAACAACCACAACTACAACCACAATTACAGAAGATAGGGGCAAGGTTGATCCTTCTGAAACTGTAAAAAATGAAATGGTTCAGACTGGGGATATAGCAACTAATACATACTATGGCGGCTATTTCTTAGCAACTGCTTTTGGTGTTTTAACTGCTTTCTTTAAAAAGTTTAAAAAATAAAAATTTATAGAAAGGGGGTATAAAAAATGATGGATGAAATAATGCTTTTTTTTAGGGAAACATACCCTTTATATGTGCTTTTTACTCCATTGGCTGTTGTCTCTATAAGTGTTTTACTTGTTATGATGATGATAACGCCTTATGATAATGAAGCGGCAAAATATAAAGAATATATTAAATATGTTTGTTGGGCATGGGTTATCCTTCAGTTTGTTCCAACATTTATGATACTTTGTTTTAACTATGCTGTTGACAATAACGCTTTTACTTGGGCTGTTGACAATGCAATTCATTAATTTTTAAAAACTAAATAGCGTATATCTTAGGTATGCGCTATTTCTGATCTATTGCTTTTTATAAATAAAAAGTTATATAATTATTGTATAAGTTATTTATTTTATAAAAGTATAGTGTTTAAAAGTTAAAAGGTGGCGGCTTAATCTGCGTGATTATGTAAGGCGTCCATTATAAAAAAGTTATGTGATATAACAGATTATATTACTTTTAGATGAAAAATTATAAAATGAATAACATTTTTTTATGACAACTAAATAAAAATTTAATATAAAGTAAACCAAAAAAACAAAAAAATTATAATGTAAAAGGAGAAAAAATAATATGAAAAAATATGATGCTTTTAATTTAGTAATTACAGTAGGTGAAGTTTACGGCGTAGAAGAATTTTATGATTACTTAGGTGAAGATTTTCACGACGCTGTAAGTTTTGAGGATTTTTTAAAAAATGATGTGGCATATAATAACACTTGTCTTTTAGATGAAGAAGGCGTTGACCGTGTTATTGAATACACTGTTGAAAATGATAAACTTACTATTACAAATATTTATTAAAATTACATATTGAAAAACTTAATATTGAAACTAAGGGATCATCTTTTTTGAGTAGAAATGAAAAAGGTTGATCCCTTTTTTTATTCTAAAATACAAAAAAACTTATAAAGGAAGGTAATAAACAATGAGTAAAAAAGAAGCGTATAAAACAATGCAATTATTAATGCCTAATAAGAGATATGACTTATTTATAGATCTTGATGATATTGATATTGATGATTCAGATAGTTATAAATATATGTTTTTGGAACATAACAAGAACCAGACTTTAAAAGAGTTATGTTTACAAGAAAACTTACTTTATTTAGGATTTGTTGAGTATAGTTTTTATCATCATCAAGGAAATAGAAAAATGTATCCTATTGCGGGTTTTGTTACTCAAAACTAATTATAAAAAACTTTTAAAAAGGAAGGGTAAAAGATTATGGCAAAAACTTATTTTGTAAATGTTGCAACACTTGAAGAATTAAGAAAGCAATACAAGAAACTTATTAAAAAATATCATCCTGATAATGCGTTTGATTCTGATGAAGATATGAAAGCAATCAACTTAGAGTATGAAGGGCTTTTTAAAATCTTAAAAGATAAGCACACACAGGAAACAGAAGAAACAGAAGCGGCGGGCGGTTATCAATCTACATATAGCAAAAATATGTATAATTTTGAAGATGATTCGGCTTTGCGTGAAATGCTTACAAGAATTATAAATTTTGACTGTGATATTGAAATTATAGGTTCTTGGATATGGGTTTTTAATTCTTACAATTATAGAAAAGAACTTAAAGAACTGGGCTTCAAATATGGAAGTCAAAAAAAGGCTTGGTATTTTCACACAGAAGCATTTAGGAAATCAAGCAATAAAAAATTATCTCTTGATGATATACGCTCCTATTATGGAACTACTAAGATAAAAGAAGATAAACGGCTATTAGAAGCCTAAAAAAATATAGGGATTATTTTTATAAAAGATAATCCCTTTTTATGAAAAAAAGCACAATAAAACACAATAAATAATTATAGAAAGGAATAAAAAACTATGAAAAAAATAATAATAACAATAACAAATATTTTAATGAGCCTTAGTCTTATGGGCGGCTCTACAACTGAATATATAAAATTTAATAATGTAAATGATTTAATGAGAGTAGATACCTTTTTATATTCTGCTCCTGAAATTAAAGAAGATGAACCATTTACACAAACGGCTTATACTATTATAAAAGAAAAGAAGGCTATAAAACCTGAACCAGTGAAGGAAGAAGAAATAACTCCTACTCCTGAACCTGTAAAAAAAGACGATTCTAACACAAAAACTGAACCAGTCAAGAAAGAAGAAACTCCTACTCCTACTCCTGAACCTGTTGAACCAGTAAAGGAAGAACCACAAACACAAGATACAGTGGTAAGCGGTAATATTATAAATTTTAACAATAATATTAATAAACGTGGCGGCGTGGAAACTTTACCAGAACATTTACAAGGTTATGCGGATCAAATTATGGGGGTATGTCTTAATGTAGATGAAATGACACATTGTTTTCATTGGGCTGAGTTATCTTCTGCTGATATGGAAACTATAAAGCAAGCAATAAATAGAACTTATTTTGCTTATTATGACGCTAGAATTATTATAAATTATTGGGATGAAGGGGAATATTATTTAACAACAAATAATAGTAGAGAAAGATATAATAAAAGTCTTGAAGTTGAAAATAACATAAAAAGTATTGTAAATAATATTGTAACTTCTGATATGACTGAAAAAGACGCTGTAATTGCTATAAATAATTATGTGTGTAGCCTTATTGACTATGAATTAAGTCAAGGTGACTTTTATCTTGCTTTACAGACTGGAAAAGGAAACTGCAGAACATATGCTTGTATCTTTAAAATGATGTGTAATCAAATCGGGATCGAGTGTGATTATATAGAAGGCTTCGCTAATGGCGGCGGTCACGCTTGGAATAGAGTATATATTGGCGGCGTTCCTTATTGGGTTGACGCTTGTTGGAATGATGGCGGCAATCAATATCTTTTAAGTGCTGATTTATGGGAAAGTCATTCAGTAAGCACAGTCAATCAATTTTTTTATAATGATGAATTTTAAAAATAATAGTCTTTACTGCTAAATGCGGTAAAGGCTATTTTTTTGATCTATTGACTTTTATAATAAAAAAATTATATAATTATAACAGACAGAGAAAGAACCCTGTTAAAAAAGTTTTTTATGAAGTTTTTACACTTCTATAAGTTTATTGTGTTTTAGACTTTTTACATTATAAAAAATTTACTCTAAAATATTTATGAATAAAAAAATGTTATTCTATATTATAAGCCGTATAAAAGCGGCTTATTTTTTTGTGCTTATATATTTATACACAATATGTAGTGGTTTATGATTCAATATATATACTATATATATGTATAATATAGCAAAAATGCGGTAGAATTGTTTTTAAATTTCCTTAATGAGTGTTTACCCTCCAAAACAAAATAAAAATGATTCTGGCGTATTTTTTATAAAGTTTCGTGTATAGTGGTATGGACTTTTACACAGTTTTGATCTATAATATAGTTATAACACATATGCGCTAAAATTTAGAAAGGAAGGTTTTCAGAATGGCTAAAACAAGTGATACAGGATTAAAGCAATTAAAAAATGGGAATTGGTCTTGTAGGATTTTTAAAAAAATTAATGGCGTTCAGATTGATACAACTTGTAGAGTAGATGAACGGACGGGAAGTCCTTTGAGGACTAAAACAGAAGCAAGAAATTATAGAGAATATAAGATCGAACAACTACGGAAAGAACCTGCTGAAAGAGAAGTCCAGAAGCAGAAAAACAAAACGGTTAAATTCTCTAAAATTTGGGAACTATATTTAAACGGTGAAGCAAAAGAAAAAGCACCCTCAACGGTTGTAAAGTATACTAGCTTATGGGAAAATCATTTAAAGTCTGAATTTGGAAATAAAAATATAAATGGTGATGAAGCCGTTTCTGTAAATGAAATAAATAATTATTTAAGAAATTTATATTATGATACTGATTTATCACACGCTTACATAACTGGCTTTTTAAGGCTGTTTTACTGCTTATATGGGGTAGCGTATAGAAGCAACCTTATAAGCCTTGAAATGCTTACACAGTATACAAAAGAAAAGAAAATGCGTATCTGTATGCCGCCTATGACTGATGAAGATGAAGAAGAAAGCAAAAAAATTGAAACATACGATCAAGGACAAATATCACAGATGGCTGATGTTTTTAAAGGTTCAGACTTAGAACCCGCCTTTTTAATTGCTATATACTGCGGACTTAGGGAAAGTGAAATATTCGGGCTGATGTGGGATGATATAGATTTTAATAATAAGACTTTAACAGTAAACAAGCAATTAATTTTTGTTGAAGGTGTCCTCACTCTTTCTAGGCTTAAAACCTTGGCGGCAACTCGAACAATAGAAATGCCCGACAACCTTGTTAAATTCCTTTTAGAGCGTAAAAAGGCAAGCAATAGGGAAAAGGTCAACAAGGCATATAAAAATCGCTGTGTTGAGGTTGTAGAAGATATAAGGGGTAGAGAAACAGTTGAGATTGTGGGCGGTGATTTTGTCAACAGAAAATTATACAACGGATTGGGTGGAAAACTCTTGACAACTAACTCTTTAAAGGCTTATAGTAAAAAAATAAAAAATTTATACGGCTATTCTTTAAAAATGCACGATTTGAGGAAAACACACTTGACATTCCTTGCAAATAGCGGCTATCCTGTCAAGGCTCTAATGGAAAGGGCGGGGCATAGAAAACTTGAAACTACAATGAGATATTACATTCATAAGGATGAAACAATGAAGGAACAAGAACGGCGTATCATAAATACTATTGTTCTTGACGATCCTGTGATAAGCATTGAAATTGAAGGTAGGAAGATAGAAGTTAAAAAAAGTGAACTGGATAAGCTGAAAAACGAGCAAAAGTAGCTGTGTAAAAAACTGTGTAATCCTTTTTAATAATCCTGAAAACCCTTGAAAATAGCGTATATGTGTGTAATGTTCTATGACGAAGCAAGACACGGAAAAGCTTTTGAAGGACTTCTTAAGAGATACT
>Ga0137308_100820_pt1 | contig 41210 bp, 34 predicted proteins | sample Inofrocosms_June_FD_97181 | JGI IMG/M metagenome (GOLD analysis project Ga0137308, IMG submission 97181) | Mouse cecal microbial communities from Vienna, Austria - N-Acetylneuraminic and N-Acetylglucosamine D2O microcosms_June | ecosystem: Host-associated > Mammals > Digestive system > Large...
AGCTCTGGAACATCACCCCCGTGAACAGTAAGTGCGCCCAACTGTTACTCTGTATTCTGATTCAATTTCAATATTCCTTGATTTTCCATATAATTTGATATAAACTTATTAAATGAGAACTCTCCGGGGGACTCAATATCATGCCTTGGGTATTCCAAAAAACCGTATTACGATTATCTGCCCGGTCTGGGCGGCTGTGTCCGGTTTTGGCGGATTTTCAGGGCACAAACAAAAAGGAGGACGCCAGAATGAGAAAATTCAGGCAGTATGCGGCAACAACCCTGATTGTTGCCATGGTGGGCACTAACATGTCCATCCCGGCCCTGGCCGACGTGTCCGAAGACACGGGGGGGGGTAAAAAGAGGATGGTACCTGGACGGTGACGACTGGTATTTCCGTAAAGGGAACGGGAAGCTGAGAAAAGACGAGTACTGGTACATGGAACGGGAGAAAACCTGGTACGGCTTTGATGAGGATGGCCGGATGTATGAGAATCAGCTGGTCCGGGACCCGAAGCTGGACAGCATTCTTGAAGGGGACAGTACGGAGGGGGAGATTACGCCCGCCTACTATGCCTATCCCGGCGGAAAGCTGGCCCAGGCCATGCAGTGGATGCTTCTGAATGATGACGACGAAGGAACCCTGCATGTGCATGATGACTCCTGCGGCGTGGACTGTGATCTGGAGACCAGCTGGTATAATTTTGAGAAGGAAGATACCAGTGACGGACGGTATAATGTGGACGCGGGTGTCACTCCCGACTATAGTCTGGGCAGGATTATAGTTGGGAAGGAGTTAAAGGTCCCCAGTGCATTTGGCGTGAAATGGTTTGGATTTGACAATCAGGGCAGGATGCTCTCCCGCCAGTGGGTCCGTTGGAAAAATGACACGATCCAGGAGATTCTGGAACCGGGACAGGCACCAGAACATACAGCCCCGGAGGATGATGAGGGTGTCTGGCATTACTACCAGTATCAGGGAGAACGGATGGCAGACGGATTCCTTCCCATCGACGGTTACTGGTACCGGTTTGATGCAGATGGGAACTGGGACGGCTGGGTGGAAGAACCGGCAACTGCGACTCCGTCCAATATAAACGGCCAATGGATCAAGCCTGACATGTGGATGGTTGATTCTGTGGAATATGTGGGTGGTGATGTTGAGGCGCTGCCGGGAGAGACTGTGAACCTGAAGTTCAAGGTGACCCTTGCCAGCGACAGCAATGTGGCAAGTGCCACGCCGCGCCTCAAGAAGAGCAGACATGATATATGGGTATCCGATGCAAAACGCGGCAAAGCAAAGATCATTGTGGATGACATGGCAGCTACCTGCACGGTTGAGTACACTACCAGCGAGGCCTATATTGGTGAAGAGCAGTTCAGTCTGTGTATTGACGGCAGGGAGCAGGGGAAAACAGCTACCGTGACCATTGTCACCAAGGCAGCCTCCACCAAAACGGAAGCGTCCAAATCCGTGGGAAATATCCTGGGAGCTGTGGATAAGGATGACCCCAATGTCACTGCATCCATGTTGAAAGACAGTCTGGCCACCTTGTATACAGGCGGTACAGAGGAGGCACCTAACCCGGTGATCCAGAAGGAAATCAAGAAGAGTCTGCTAGACAACCGGGTAGACCTGGAGAAGCTTTCCTCCCAGTATGCATCGGAGATGTTTATTAAAGAGGCAGCCCCGAAGGTAGATGACGAGGCGAAAGCCCTTCTGCCGGCCAACCGGGTTGTTGAGGTGGCAGGCGGCGCTCTCAATGCGGGCAAGGGAGATACGGTCAATTTGAAAGTCTCCAGGGGAAGCGCCGAAGCAGAGGCGAAGGTTCCGGCAGGAGCCAATAAGACCCGGATCGCTCTGGACCTTGTACTCCAGGTGACAGCAGCGGATTCAGAGGAAGCCGAGGATCTTACCGAATTGGATATTCCGGTAGTCATCACCATCTCCATTCCGGCCGGACTGAAGGCCGGCTCTGTAGAGCTGTGGCATGTCCACGATGACGGTGATCCGGAGAAGGTAGAATTCATAAGGAGCGGGAATAGGATCATCTTCGCGGCAGACAGGTTCAGTGATTATGTGTTTGTGGGAGATCCGGACGACGGTTCTGGCCGGCCCTGGAACGGCGGCAGTTCGGACAGTGGGTCCGATGGCGGCACAAGCTCCGGCAGCCAGGGCTCCGGACAGTGGATTCTGGATGCCATCGGCTGGTGGTATAAGAATCCGGACGGAACCTATCCCTTCAACACATGGCTCCAGCTGATGTACAACACCAGAATGGACTGGTATCATTTCAACCAGGAAGGATACATCAACACCGGCTGGTTCACGGACCTGGACGGAAGAGTCTACTATCTGAATCCTCTTTCCAACGGCTATAAAGGAGCCCTCCTGACCGGATGGCAGCAGATCGACGGCTTCTGGTATTACTTCAACCAGGAGTCTGACGGCTACAAAGGCGCCCTGCTGACCAACACTGAGACCCCGGATGGTTATTGGGTCAATGAGAAAGGGCAGAGAGTAGAGTAGGAGACTGGGGAAGCTGAACGGTCATAACAGAAAAAATAAGGGATAAATAGTGGGACGGTTCTGAAACAGTTATGCTGTATAGCTGCTTTGGAACCGTCCCATTTATGGAGAATCTGTCTTTTTTCCGTCTTTCTTGCATATACTGTGAAAATGGCAGAAAACCGGAGCATAAAAGTATGCAGATTTACGTAGTGCAGGAAGGGGACAATGTGGATCGCATTGCCGCCCAGACAGGGATCCCGGTAGAGACTCTTCTTTATGACAATCAGATTGAATATCCTTACCGTCTGGCCGTTGGTCAGGCTCTTTTTATTCCCAGCACTGGCTATGGAAGACAGGATGGTACCTGGATCCATAATAGTACGGAGAACACGGGCCAGACCCGGCTGTCTGACGGAACTAACAGTGGGAATTACAGTGGAACCTACAGCGGGACTTACAATGGGAATTGCAGTGGCAATTACGGGGGAGTCCCAGGGACACGCCCGTCCCTTTTTGTCAGCGGATACGCCTATCCCTTCATTCAGCAGCAGATTCTGGAGGATACGCTGCCCTGGCTGACGGCCCTGAACATATTTTCCTATGGGTTCACTGCCCAGGGGGATCTGGTGCCGCCCACCCTGGATCCGGCCTGGATGATCCGTGAGGCGAGACTGAGGAACGTGCGCCCGGTGCTGACCCTGACGCCCCTGGGAGCAGATGGGCATTTCAACAACAATCTAGTCAGCGTTCTGGTAAGCAGCCGTTCCCTGCAGCAGAAGCTGGTCTGGAATCTGGGAAGCACCATGGAGGAGCTGGGCTACGGCGGCCTGGATATTGATTTTGAGTACATTCAGGCGGCTGACCGGGAGGCATTCGCGGAGTTTGTCAGCTTTACCACCCAGGTGATGAATCTCTTTGGCTATCCCGTCACCGTAGCTCTGGCACCCAAAACCTCCCGTGACCAGCCTGGGCTTCTGTATGAGGGCGTGGATTACCGGCTTTTAGGGGCGGCCGCCAACAAGGTGATGCTGATGACTTATGAGTGGGGGTATACTTACGGCCCTCCCATGGCCGTAGCCCCCCTGAACATGGTCCGCCGTGTGGTGGAGTACGCCCTGACGGAGATTCCGCCGGAGAAAATCATCCTGGGCATTCCCAACTACGGTTATGACTGGCCGCTTCCTTATGTGCGCGGCACCACCCAGGCCCAGACTCTGGGAACCAGGGAAGCCATCCAGCTTGCCATAGACCACGGCGTGGAGATCCGCTTCGATGAGACCGCCATGTCCCCCTGGTTCCGCTACTGGCAGTACGGAATCCAGCATGAGGTATGGTTTGAGGACGTGCGGAGTCTCCAGGCCAAATTTAATCTGATCAAGGAATACGGCCTCTTTGGTGCAGGATACTGGCAGCTCATGCGCTTTTTCCGTGCCAACTGGCTGTTGCTGGGTGAAATGTTTACGATCCAGCGGATGTAGCACAGCGTTGCAGTAATTCTCAAGTAAGCAGCACCTGCTATCTGCGCCCTCTGCACGTTCCACTTCGCGTTACACCGCAGGCATCTGACCAATGAGCATTATTTTGAGACCTGCCTGCGGGAATCCACAGAGGGACCGCCCAGGAAGTATTATCATCTGACAGCCACCGGTGCGCGGTACCGGGACTCCTTAGAGCGTGTTTGAAAATTCATTCCCGGCATCTGCACGCCCCACTTTGCGGTATATTTGGCCCAAATTCACTTAACGTAGCCCACTACGCCGCGTTCATTTGGGCCAAATCTCCCACAAAGTGTGACGCACAGCTACCAGAAAGCAATTTTCAAACACGCTCTAGAGCAGGAGTGGAACGAATTGACGAAAAAAGCAGGAGGCTTTTTGGAGGAGTGTCGCTATGGATAAGAAAACATTTCCTGATCTGTTGAAATTTCCCAAACAGCCGGGACAGTTCCTACTGCCTGCAGGCAGTAGGAATTTACGGAGAAATCAAAAAATTCAACTCTGGCGGATTATCGGGAGTGACAAATGAACGGTAGTACCGTGGGAGGCATCGCTGTCAAAGGTCAGCTGGTATTTGTTTTCATAAATCAGGTAAAGACGGCGGTTGGAATTATAGATCCCAATATGTGTAGAGGGAGACTTGGCATGCGGTCGACAGACTGCATGTATTTTTTCAAGCTCCTTATCGGACATACCGACGCCATTGTCATCGATTGTGATCTGAAGGAAACTATCTGACTGACACAGGGATATCCGTAAGAGGAAATCATCCCTGCCAATTCCCACAAAACCGTGTAAAATGGCGTTTTCAAGAAACGGCTGAAGGATCATTTTTCCGATATAATTGTTGGAGTAATCGCCGTCGGGAATATCCCACACAATTTCAAAAGGGTTGTTATGGCGTGCTTTGAAAATTAAAAGATAGCTTTTTAAAACACGGATTTCGTCCTCAATGGAAATCAATAATTCGTTTGATCTGAGAAGATAGCCAAGGATTGTATTCAGGTTTTCGATCATTTCGCTGACTATATTGTATTTTCCGGTCAGCTGGAAGCTTGCCCAGAAAATAGACTGCAGTGTATTTAAAAGAAAATGAGGATTGATCTGAGATTGAAGTCCTTTTAGCTCCAGAACTTTGTTTTGATACTGGTTTTCGAGGAGCTGGTGTTTTAATTCGCTTTCTCTTATACTGGATTCTACGATGGATTCCACAATAAATTCATAGTCCTTTGGCTGTTGGCACATGATAGGCGCTGCCTCCGGATTCTCTTTGACTTCCTGGATAAAGGTCATGATACGATTGATGCTTTCGTAGAATCTTTTTACCTGCTGGAGTACAATGAAGGATGCAATGGTACAAGATAACACGATCGTGATTACAATAAACCGGTTTATTCTGGAAATTGGGGCATATAGGGAGTCATAGGGGATTGCCGAGACAATCGTCCATGACGGTGCTACATCTGTCTTTTGATACGACACACGATATTTAGGATTCTGGGACCTGGGAGTTCCGGAACCGGTTAAATCGAATAGCTCTCCATAGTCGGTCAAAGGATCCTCAGAGCTTGTAAATATGACGTCCGAATGTTCATTTATCACATAGATGATCTGGCCGTCATAGCTTACAAGGCCGCTGAGCAAATCATTTAAATAGTTACGGTTAAGATTGAGAACAATAATCCCGTCACCATATAAATTCCTTTGATACAGGCTGACAACATAGTGGGTGAAGCCGGTTGTTTTTTGATAGGATCTTTGCTCGCTCCAGGTGTTTTTTTCCATGTTTTCAGAAGACCGGATACTGTCAAACCAGTTATTGTCATAATAGGTTTTCAAAGACCGGATTCCCTCGTTATTGGCGATAAAAAAATCATTATCATTTTCAAAATAAACATAGATAGATTCAATGTATTCTCTGGTAGCGACGACTGGAGTGATAATCATGGACTGAATGCCTTCAATGTCTGAGAAAATAAAATGAGGATTCCGAAGGCAATCGCGGATCGTATCGGAAATGGTAGAATCATAGGTCAGAAGCAGGGTTAATGTATAGATTTCATTTATAATCGAGCTGAATGTATACATGGACTGTGCAAGGAATTTTTCGCTGTCTTCATCGGATCTTTGGCGGATGGTATTTTTGACAATATTGCAGATGATACTGTTGATCAAAATTGATGCAAGGATAATACAGATAAAACGGGGAATCAACTTCCGACGGAAAAAACGGATGCGATATTTAAAGTCGCTGTTTTTTTTGTTCATATAGGCTCGCTTTCTTTATAGGTGCGCGGCGTGATGCCGGTATATTTTTTGAATGCTCTTGAAAAATTGTTTTCATTTGAATAACCTAAGGAAATGCTGACATCCGTGATGGAGTGGCCTTTTTTGAGAAGCTGGAGAGCATACTGCATTTTGATCTGGGTAATATAATCAATAAAATTTATTTCAAAATGCTCTTTAAAGTATCTGCTCAAATAAGAAGGATGCATCCCGATCTGATCGGCGACAGATTGGAGGGAAGCGTTTTGGATATCCTTTTGTATAATCTGAAGAATTAATTGTTCTGTATTCTCATAAGCATTCGCTGTACGGCTTTTTTTGCTTTTAGCGGGAAGGGAGACTTTTGTTTTATTAAGCTCTTGGCGTAGGTCGGAAAAGGCACGAATAAGCTCGTTGTATTGAGAGGATTTAATAATATATTTTCGGACATTTAAATTGATCGCCTTGTAGGCATAGCTAAATTCCTGGTAGGCGGTAAGAAAACAAATCCAAATTTTAGGGTAATGCTTATGGAGGCGGGTAGCCAGCTCGATTCCATCCATACCGGGCATACAGATGTCGGTGAGTACGACGTCGATATGTCCGTTTTTTTTAATATATTCCCAGGCTTCTTCACTGTTTGTAAATCCATGTAGAAATTCAAAGCCTATTTCCCGCCATGGGAAATAGGTGCTTAATCCGTCGCATATGATTTTGTCGTCGTCCACGAGAATCAGGGTATACAAACAATCACACTCCCTCAGTCTATAATGAAAAAAGATATATTTATTATATCATCCGGTAGAAACATAAGCAATGGGAAAGATTTAAGATATCAAATAATGATAGATAAGCCTTCATTTATTGAGAATCATTTAAAATTGAGTCGGCAATATTAAAAAAGGAAGATTGTAGGTTTGTCTGGCAAAAGATACAATTAACTTAATTCCATGGAAGAGTTATTGTGCAAATTGTAAAAACACGAAGGAAAAGGGAGGCAGAAGTTGGATAGCTACAATCAGTGGTTTTATCTAAAACGGGCGGAGTTTATGGTAGAGTGCCTGCGGAAAAATGATTATCAGGCAGTTCTTGCAAAAAATAAGAAGGAGGCAAGAAAACTGCTGCTTTCCATGATCCCGGAAGGGAGTACGGTGGGGCTGGGAGGATCAAGAACGGTGGCCGCGCTGGATGTGCTGGACGAGCTGCGAAGCAGCAAATACAAGCTGTTTGACCGTTACGCGGCCGAGCCGGATCATTTTGAGGTATGCAGAGAGGCTCTGTTGTCAGATGTATTTATTACGGGAGCCAATGCTGTAACAAGGAAAGGGGAGCTTGTCAATATGGATTGCAGCGGGAGCAGAACCGCCGCGATCATGTATGGGCCACGAAAGGTTATCGTTGTCATTGGAGCCAATAAATTGGTAAGAGATATTGATGAAGGGATAAAACGGTTATATGAAATCGCGCCGATGAACTGTATCAAGGAAGGGCATAAGGTGCCATGCGTGGAAACAGGAATTTGTTCCGATTGCCACGTAAAACAGTCGGAAACTGTTTATGGAAGGATGTGCAACCATATTGGGATTACCCTTACGGCACACAAGTTCCCCGGACGAATGAACGCGATTGTGATTGCTGAGGAACTGGGCTTTTAATGGGAAGGGAGTGAAATATGTTGGATGAAAGAAAGGAAATGCTTGGGGATCACGTGATCTCCGCAGTAAAGACATTTAGGATCCGTAACCGCTATCACCGCTTAAACGGAAAAAATTCGAGACGTGGTGAACATGCCTATGGGGATGAATTCATTGCGAAGATGATCCTCACAGACCGGGGGGTGTCCGGATGGGGCTTGGCAACCAGTAAAGCGTTCTGGAACGATTGGGATGCCGTGTGCCGATATGACAGAGAGCTTGCGGGAAAGCGTGTGTCGGAACTGCTGGATCCCGCAGTTGGTATTCTGGATGATATATATCGGATGTATGATTTTGCGCTGCATGATCTTGCGGGCAATATTTTGCAGCAGCCGGTATATCGCATGATCGGTAATGCGGGAACAAACCCTCTGAAGGTATACGACGGAGGTATCCTTCTGGATGATATCAGTCCGGAAAACGCCCCAGGGGGACTAAAACGGATCCTGGAGGAATGCAGTACGGATTATCGTATGGGATATCGGGATTTTAAGTTGAAAATCGGAAGAGCACCCAAATGGATGGACTGGAAGGACGGATTAAAGCGGGATATTGAGGTGACCAGACTTGTACGGGAAACATATCCAGGTGCGTGTATTATGGTAGATGCAAACGACGCATATACGGTAGAGTACATGAAGGAGTATGTGGATGCCGTGGCGGACTGCGGGCTTTACTGGATTGAGGAGCCGTTCCGGGAAGATGAGAAAAATCTAAGAAGTCTCAAGGAGCATCTGGCAAAACGGTCTCCGGGTACATTAATCGCAGACGGGGAAAGCCGGTTCATAGTGCCAGATGTGGTATCTTTGGCGAGAAAAGGACTGATTGACATTGTGCAGATGGATATCGAATATCTGGGATTTACGGAATGGAGAAGACTGATACCGGAACTGGAGGACGCCAATGTCAGAATTTCCCCGCACAACTGGGGGTTTGGACTGAAGACGCGATACACCGCATCCCTTGGCGCCGGTTATCCTCTGATGGATTTCATCGAAGGAGTGATCGATGAGACAGAGGGAGTGATCACGGATGCATACGCGGTTGCAGACGGAAAAATAATCGTTCCGGAGCTTCCGGGCTTTGGCATGAAGCTGGTCTGGGGGCAGGATCTTGAAGAGTTTATCCGCCTTGAAAAGGCGAACTATAAAGCAACTGCTAACGTTTAATTGATATTTTCAGGAGGTACCATATGAATAAAATAAGAAAAATACTTGCAATGGTTCTGGCAGCAGGAATGAGCGCATCCCTGATGGCCTGCGGGTCATCATCCGCTGGTAAGGCAGAGGCAACGGCAGAAGTGACAACAGCGGCAGCCGCGTCACAAGCGGCGGAGGAAATAGGGGTGGCAGTTGCTCCGGACAAAAAAGATGCAAATGCGGAAGGGAGCCTTGGAGATTTTAAGATGATCGTCGGTCATGCGCAGCCAGAAGGGAACCCCAGATTTGTATCCTTGGAAAAGTTTGCTGCTGATGTGGAAGAAAAGACCGGCGGTCATGTGACGGTGACCGTTTATGGAAACGGACAACTGGGAACCGAGAAGGAAATGCTCGAGCAGGTTGTGCAGGGAACCATTCAGGGAATGCGTGGCGGGCAATTCGATTTTTGCCCAAGGCTTCAGATGTTTACGGCTCCTTTTATGACGCAGACAAGAAAACAGGTGACCGCACTGCTTCAGTCTGATTTGGCAAAAAAGGTGAGCGAGGAAGCAGAAAAGGAGACGGGAACCGTTATTATTAATCTTTGCGATGCCGGCGGGTACCGGCAATTTTCTAATAATATCCGTCCGGTAAAAAAGCCGGATGACTTAAAAGGACTTAAAATCAGAACTAATGGGATGAAGACCTATGATCTGGCTTTTCAGACAATGGGTGCGTCGACAGTTACGATCCCATATGCGGATCTTTATATGAGCCTGAAAACAGGCGTTGCGGACGGGCAGGATAATTCCTGGGGGAATGTTGTATCGATGAAATTCTATGAGGTGCAGAAGTATTTTACCGAAGTCAATTATGTCTTTGCGCCGGATCCGTTTTATGTAAATGGAGAGTGGTGGAATGCCCTGCCGGAGGAATACCAGAAGATTATTCTGGAATGCGCAACGGCAATGGGAGAATATAATGACCAGTTGATCGATGAGGGGGAGGAAAAGGCGAAGCAGGATATTATCGCTTCCGGGGCAGAGCTTTATATCCCGACACCAGAAGAGTTACAGCAATTTGTAGACGCGGTTCAGCCGGTTTATCAGCAGATGATTCAGGAGGGCTTCTGCACGCAGGAGGAAATGGACCAGATGTGGGAAATTGTCAGGGACGCAGCAAAAGAATAGGAAGGGATGGATTGTGAAAATTCCAAAAGAACTGGGGAAAAAGATATTCGATGTTTATATTGGCATTGGCATTCTTGCCATGGGCCTTATTGCGGTTCTGGTGGGTTTTTCCGTGGTTATGAGGTATTGCTTTTCGAAGAGCTGGAAGGAACTGTCAGAATTTATTATTACGCTATTTGCGTTTACCACATTTTGGGGACTGGGAGTGAATACGATCAAGAACGAGCACGTGATGATCAATATTCTCTTTGATACCCTGAAACCGAAGGTCAAGCGTACGCTGGCGATTGTAAATTACGGGATTATTTTGATTGTTGATCTGGTGTTTACTTATCAGGGGGTTTTATATACAACCAGGATGGGCAAACAGATCAGTCTGGGGATGGAAATACCCATGTGGTTTATGTATGGGATCATGCCATTGGGCGGGGGTATTTGCGCAGTCTGTATTCTGATAAAACTGATTCAGTGCGCGACCTGCGATTTATCCTGCTTTGCAACGAAATAGTGGAAAGGGAGGAGGAGTGGAACGATGGCCATGATAGTACTTTTGGCTTTATTGATTTTTTTTGCACTGATGGGAGTGCCCCTTGCCTTTGCCATTGGAGCAGCCTGCGTGACCTACATAAAGGTCAGCGCACCTACATTTATCAGTATGGTGCCGCAAAGAATCTGGAACGGTGTTTTTTCGGAGCTTATGATCGCTATGCCGCTTTTTATGCTAGCAGGTGAGATTATGAATGTTGGAGGAATGACCCGAAGGCTGATGAATTTCTGTGAGGAGCTGCTGCGTCCGATTCACGGGGGACTGGGAGAGGTAAATGTAGTGGCGTCCATGATCTTCGGAGGAATATCCGGTTCCTCTGTGGCGGATACATCCGCACTGGGGTCCATTGAGATACCGGCAATGGTAGAAGCAGGATACCCGGAAGGCGTATCCACGGGTATTACGGTTGCATCCTCCACCATGGGAATGATCATTCCACCGTCGTCACCGATGATTGTCTATTCCATGATTTCCGGGGGTTCGGTAGGTGCGTTGTTTATGGCAGGTGCGATTCCGGGGCTTTTGATCGGGGTAACGCAGTTTACACTGGTGTATCTGTTAAGCTTAAAGCATGGATGGCATCCACAAAGACAGGCATTTGATTTTACCCAGTTTAAACAGCGTATGCTTGGGGGGATTCCGGCGCTGCTTTTGCCGTTGTTTATCATTATCTGTGTGTCATTTGGCGTCTGTACAGCCTCAGAGTCCGCTGCCGTGGCGGTATTTTATTCTTTGCTTGTTGGCTTCTTTGTATATAAGGAGCTCACATGGAAACAGGTGTGGAGTGCTTTAAAGAAAAGCTTTATTTCCAGTTCCTCCATCATGATTATTATAGGATTTACCACGATCTTTACATGGATATTGACTATGCAGGGGGTTCCCGGTCTGGTTGCCGGATTTTTCCTTTCATTAAACATGCCGAAATACGGTGTCGCGTTTATTTTTGTCATGCTGATCCTGATGATTGGCACGTTCATAGACGTTTCACCTGCGATTTTGCTTTTAACTCCGATTCTGCTGCCAGTCATGAATGATTATGGATTCAGTACCCTGCAGTTTGGTGCAATGATGATTACGGGGCTGGCAATCGGCCTTGTGACGCCGCCGGTCGGAATGTGCCTGAATGCGTGCAACAAGATAAATGGAATGCCGGTTATCAGGATTTTCAAACATGCACTGCCATTTATTTTATGCAATATTCTGGTTCTGTTTATCATATCCATTTGGGCGCCGTTTACTACCTGGCTGCCTACGCTGCTGGGATATAGTCTTTAGTTACTATTCATGGGGGACATCTTCTTGTCCGGCCTTGCATTGCGTCTGAGGTTTTTGTAAAATAGTTTAATAGGCAGGTGGAGAAAAACATGCGGATAAAGAAAACAGTGTGGATTGTAGGAGCTGCTTTGGCATTTGTGTTTTTAATTGGCTGTGGGAAGCGTTATGGCCATAGGGAGAATGACAATGGCGGCCCAGCGGCGTCTGCTTCCGGCGGGGAAGCGCAGGAAGAAGATAAAATCCGGCTCCGGTTCTGCTGGTGGGGAAATGAGGACCGGCATATCCGTACAGTCGCCGCGCTTAAGCTGTATATGGAGAAGCATCCCAACGTAGAAATCCAATGGGAAGACATGGAGTGGAGCGGCTACTATGAGAAACTGGTGGCGCAGATGATGAGTAACACTGCGCCTGATATCATGCAGATTGATCCTGCCTGGATTATGAACTGCTGGCAAATGAAAGAAAAATTTGTCAATTTCCATGATCAGCCGGTTATCGATATGGGATTGTTCCAGGCTTATGACGGAATGCTTCAAATGTACACTACCGATGACGGGTATCTGATCGGTTTGCCAACAGGGATTAATTTTACAACGCTGTTTGTAAATGGGGAGCTTGCGGAAAAAATCGGACTTGACTTATCGGAGCCATTTACCTGGGAGAAACTTTTAAGGGATGGAGAAAAGGTCCAGGAGTATGATCCGGAAATGTATCTTCTTTCGTCCAGTGAGATCGGCGTGGTTTTTTATCTGTTCGACACCTATCTTCAGAATAAAACGGGTAATTACATCGTAAAGGATGATTTTACCCTGGGATTTACCTATGAAGATGTTTATGAGACCTTTTGTTTCCTGAAAAAGCTGTATGACAAAAAGGTGATTGCCCCATATGACGAAATGATAGCGGTGCAGAATATCTGGGAAGGCCCAAGCTTGAAAAATGGGAAGGTCGTAGCAGTGCAGCAGATGTCTTCCAATAATTTGGCCGCCAGGGAGGCATTTCCCAGGTGTGTGTATTGTGTGCCGGTGGGAGAACCTGATGCAGACAATACGGGATATATTTTGCGTCCCACCAATTTCTATTCCGTCTCGTCCGTTTCACGGAACAGGGAAGAGGCCCTGAGGGTGATCGAGTTCCTCTACACAGATCAGGAGGCGATCGATGTTTTGGGGCTGTGCAGATCCATTCCGGTGACCGGGATGGCCCAGGACAGGCTGAAGGCCCAGAACAGGATACCAGGGGATCTGGAAGAGGTAATGAAATTTGTAAAAGAGCGGGGAGGCGAAACAAACAGCAATCTTGCCAGTGTGAGACCCGAATTCATGGCGATTGAATATGATGAATTTAGCAAGCTATATTATGGGGAAATTTCCGCAGAGGCAGCAGCCAGGGAATTTGTGGAACGGATGCAGGCAAAGGCGGATGATTTGAAGAACCGTATCTTGAAATAAGAATCGTTTTTTGATTGTGTCACAGTAAAAGAAAAAGATATGCAAAAGCTGCCAAGTATGCTGGAATGACGGTCGAGCAGTTTGGCAGTTATACGTAGGCTAATTTTATTCCAACGGGCGACAGACCAGGCGAGCATGTTCACATGGACACCTGGTAATTGCCGCGAAGGTCAGATACTCCGCAATTTATCTGCCCAATAAGCGTACCGGGGGGCTTTGACTGCGGATATTATGGGGTTTTTGTAAAACTATTATTAAAAAAGAAAAGGTGTCTGGTTGTCAACCAGGCACCTGATTTTCGTGGATTCTCATAATCTGCGAAAGGTCAAATAAGAGCATTCGACCGGTAAATACCATCTTTTTCTCTGTCATTTCTCATATATCGTCGTAATTCTACCACATGTTGAAGGAAAATGCTACTTAAATTTTTATGATTTTTTGGAAATCCAGGGCTGCGCGGTATAAAAATGGAAGATATCGTGAAATTCATGGTCAGATTTGTGGTCAAATTCCGAAGAAAAAAAGAGGGTACTGCACTGTTATGGTAAGACACGGAGAAAACATACGGAAGAGGAAAGAAGGGCGCTGGGAGGGCCGCTATGGGGCATTCAGACGTGCAGATCACTTTAGACCAGTGTGCATCCGTTTATAGGCATCAAGCGGAAGTACTGGGATAGTCTTTCAGTATTTTATGGTCAGATTTATGGTCAGGCCGGATAGAGGAAGCTCCGTTTTATGAGAAATCCGGGCGGATTTTCGCAGATTATGAGAATCTGCGAAACAGATTACATCTGGAAGGATAGGGAAGAAGGGTACAGAAATCTTCCTTATTAAATGCATATAGGAAATTTTATTTTAAGGAAATATGCGGAGTGCCTATGCAACTGTTTTCGGGTGACAAAAGTCCGGCTGAATATTCACTCCCGCTATCCCGGCGAGGGATACTCACGGTGTTTCACAGACAATGACACATAGTTGTCAGAAAATATCTTCAGACATGCCTTGGAAAACAGCAATGGATAAGTGTTCCCAGTATACCAGAAAAATGCAGGGATAGATAGGCGTGGCTATGTACTGTGTCAAAAATGCATTTCGGATATGGTGACAGACGGGCATCTTTTTGACCACGAAAGTATCGAAGACAAGAAGCCGTCTGTCCGGACAGTTACCGGTTATCAGGACTGGAACAGATAGCGTAGAGAAAGGGAGGCGGTTTACGGATGAAATCGCAAGGAAATTACCCCAACAGAATCGATGATTTCATCAGCACCCAGGTAATCAGCCGTGGGCTGGACGAGCGGACCGCCAAGGCTTACCGGATGGATCTGGAGAAGTTCTATTTCTGGCTGGAGCATAGGACGGAAGTGAAAGAAGTGGTGGAAGTAGGGAGTGAAGCCTCCAACCAGCCACCCGGCATTGGTAATTCAGTAGACCGTGTGGTAGATCTGGCAGAATCCGAAGTCATAATAGAGTCCAGGCCTGATTTGAGAGATTGGATGAGAACAGAAGAATTGCTGGTGATCAAATCTAACTGGGAAGAACAGATGGAAGCTTATCTGGATTACCTTTCCGATGAAAAGGGCCTGCGCTATTCCACCCTTTACCGGAAACAGCGGGTCTTTGGCTATTATCTGGCCTATCTGGTATCCCAGGGAGTCCTAAGTCAGTGCCGTCCGCTGCATCCGGTGAGCCATCCGCAGAAAGCCATGGTAGATACACTGCTGACCAAGAGAGAAGTGGAAGCTTTCTTCCAGGCAATTGACCGGGAATATGAAGATCTGGACAGCGATTTCCGCAGGCGGGTTTGTCTCCGGGATCAGGTAATGATGGAGCTTCTGTTCTATCACGGACTGGAGATCAGCGAGCTTTTGCGGCTGGAGGTGTCCGACTACAATCCAAAGACCTTCACCCTGACGATCCGCCGGAAGCGGGAAAAGGACCGCACCGTGTATCTGTTCTCCCGGGCCTTACAGCGGCAGATGGCCCAGTGGCTGTCAGAGCATATCTATTTTGAGCACAGCGGAGTGTATCACAACCGGATGTTCCTGTCCAAGTTGGGCAAGCCACTCTCCATGAAGATGATTATCAATATTTTTGATAAGTACCGGGAAATGGCGGGGATTGAAAAGGAATGCAAGCCAAAGGATTTGAAGAACAGTCTGGGGCGGTATGCGGAGGAGCTGGTGAGGGAGCAGGGGTAAGATATTGGTTGAGAGAGTAGTCACACATTTGGGCACGAGTATCAATATTTCAAGAGATATACAAAAATAAAATTAATTTAGGAAATATAGGCGGAGGTAATAACGGCAATGAATATCAGTATTTTTGGACTTGGCTATGTGGGATGTGTAGGAGCAGCCTGCTGTGCTAAAATGGGCCATCATGTCATTGGAAATGATATATCAGAAAATAAAGTCAATTTGATCAATCAGGGGCGTCCGACGATCATTGAGGCGGATGTAGCCGATCTGATTAAAGAGGCCCATGAAAAAGGCTTGCTGGAAGCTACGATGGATTATCATTATGCCGTCCATAATTCTGAGATTTCATTTATTGTAGTTGGCACACCAAGCAGCAGGGAGGGACATCTGAATCTGGACTATATTTACAATGTAGCACATCAGATTGGCACGGCGATGAAAGACAAAGAGAGTTTTCATATTATCGCAATCCGAAGCACGGTTCTTCCTGGAACCAATAAAAGGGTAGGCCAGATCATAGCTGACGAATCTGGAAAAGAGTGTGGAAAGGATTTTGCCATTGTCTCCAATCCTGAGTTCTTGCGGGAAGGGACAGCGGTACAAGATTATTTAAATCCTCCTCTGACATTGATCGGAACAGACAGCGAAATTGCAGAGAGAAAATTTCGGGAACTTTATAAAGAGATTCCCGGTGAATTTATTTCCACCGATATTGAAGTGGCTGAAATTATGAAGTATGTAAATAATACTTATCATGCTTTGAAGATTGTTTTTGGCAATGAGATAGGGAATATCTGCAAAGCATTAAATATAGACAGCCATAAGGTTATGGAAATCTTCTGTAAGGATAAGCAGTTGAATATTTCTCCTTATTATTTTAAGCCGGGGTTTGCGTATGGTGGTTCCTGCCTGCCTAAGGATTCAAAGGCACTGCGCATTCTGGCCCACGATTTGTATGTGGATGTTCCGGTTATCAGTGCCATTTATCCGTCTAATGAGCAGCAAAAGAGGAATGCAATTGATATTATTGAGAGTAAGGGAAAAAGGAAGATAGGAATTCTCGGTATAAGCTTTAAAGCAGGGACGGATGATCTCCGCTGCAGCCCGATTATCGATGTGATTGAGGTATTGTTTGGAAAGGGATATGAGATTCATATTTATGATAAAAATGTCGCGATATCCCAGAAAACCAATACAAACGCAGACTTTATTTCCGCCAAACTTCCGCACCTTTGTGACAGAATTACGGATGATCTGCATGCTGTTTGTACAGCTTGTGATGTTCTGGTCATTACCAACAAAGAGCCGGAATTTACAGAGGTCCCTATGCAACATCCCAACAAAGTGATTGTGGATCTGGTACGCCAGTTTAAACAGCTTGATTATCCGGGAAATTACGAGGGAATCAGCTGGGGGAATATCAATGAAAATGCTGTGCAGAATGAAGAAATTGTCAGGGATATTATAAAAACAGATTTTTAAAATAAGGGTTTGTTTGAAATGTGAGGAATATTTATATGGCAGATTTTATGTGGTTTGTAAAACGCCTCAAGGCAATGAATCCCCAGGAAATCGGATGGCGGGTTGCTCAAAAACGAATTCAGAAGAGAGAGGAAAAACGTTTCAGACCACATAAAGTTCTTGTGACAGAGAAGATATTTTGTGAAGATTTTAGGGATTTGGAGCTGGACGCAAGCCGCATGCATTTAAATATGGAAAACAGAGCATATACATTAGAACGCTCCATCCCCCTTTTAGGAGGATATGATTATGCTGTTTATAGAATGGACTGGGCGGCAGGCTTTCAGACAGATCATAGGTGGCCAGAAGTATTTAGCTATAGACTGAACTATAAGCAGAGAGACGATATTGGGGATGCAAGGACAAACTGGGAGTTGAACCGCCATTTCCAATTTGCAATTTTGGCAAAAAATTATGCTGCTTCTGGAGACCATGCCTTTTTACAGGAATTTCTGGATTTATTTGAAGACTGGAATGAGAAAAATCCTTTTTTATGGGGGATTTCCTGGACCAGTGTGATGGAGGTTGCTATCCGGACAAGCAATTGGTGTTATGCTTATTGCTTTTTGGCAGGTTGTGAGGATGTACCAGACAATTTGCTAAAGCAATTAAAAATAGGAATCTTAAATATGGCAGATTATATCTGTTCTCACTATTCAAGGTATTCCTCTGCCAACAATCATTTAATTGTTGAGGCTTATGCAATCGGGCAAAGTGGAATTTTGTTCCAGTATCAGCCGTGGATTGCTCTGGCAATAAAGATTCTGACACAGGAGTTGACGAAACAGAATTATTCCGATGGAATCAATAAAGAGCTTTCTCTGCATTATCAGTCCTTTTATATGGAAGCAATGGGGCTGATGATGAGGCTGATGGTAAAAAATGGTATAAAAGTTCCCCGGCTATGGCACGAAATGCTGGATAAAATGTGTGGCTATGTGGCGAACTGCATGGGAGCCTATGGAGAAGCCATTGTATTTGGGGATGATGATGAAGGGAAGATACTGGATCTCCACGGAGGACTCAATCATTATCACTATGTGCTGGGATTGTTGAGTTATTTGCTGGAAAAGCAGTATATAAATCTGGAATCTATAAGCTGTGAAAACCTGAACTGGCTTTTTACAGAATCAGAGAAAAAGAGAGCGTCCATAAAAGCGGTTTACAAAGTACCGCAGTATGTCTGCTACAAAGAGGGTGGAAACAGTATTTTCCGAAGTGGGGATGCCCGGATTTTGATTGGAATTGATCATGCGGCCCTTGGATTTGGAAGTATTGCGGCCCATGGACATGCAGACGCATTGAGCTTTCAGATGTATGTTGATGGTATCCCTATAGTGGTTGATCCAGGGACATATATTTATCATTGTGACCTGGAAAGCAGAAATGCCTATCGAAGGACAGAGAATCATAATACGCTCTGTATCAATAAAAAAGACCAGTCAGAAATGCTGGGGGCCTTTCTTTGGGGAAAACGCGCGAAGTGCTGTCTGCTAGGGTATAAGGAAACAGACCAGGGTGTCACACTTCGGGCAGACCACAATGGTTATCCAGGAAACCGTCATACAAGAACCTATTGGTTTAATGGAAAACGGAAATTATGTATCAGGGATGAACTTGAAAAAGCAGATTTTGTTTCTTTGAATTTTATGTTTTTACCGGATGCTGTATTGACGGTTCAGGAAAAAACAGCATTCATATTAGTCGGAGCGATTCAGATCTCCATAGAGTTTGAATGCCCGAATGAAATAAAATTGATAAAAACTGAAAAGCAGTATTCGGAGAAATATGGAGCGCAGGTTTCGGCACCGGCTTTGGTCATTGACGCACAGACTAATTTCATTAAAACAATGATTCAGGTGAGCATGGCAGAAGGTTGAGGGATGTATATGAACAATAGGAAACGTAAGATATTGATAATCGTGGAAAATTTACCAGTACCATTTGACACGAGAGTGTGGCAGGAAGCAACGACACTTGTAGCAAATGGCTATACGGTTTCTGTTATCTGTCCCAAAGGCAAAGGATATAAAAAGGCAGAGGAATGTATACAAGGAGTTCACATTTTTCGCCATGATATGCCGAAAGAAGGAAATGGCGTGATTGGATATCTAAGAGAATATCTGGTCGCCCTAAAGGAGGAACTGCGCCTTGCAAAAAGAATTTATAAAGAAATCGGGTTTGATGTGATCCATGGCTGTAATCCACCAGATAATATTTACCTGGTTGCAAAACGGTTTAAAAAATATGGGGTAAAATATGTTTTCGACCACCATGATATCTGTCCGGAATTATTCGAGGCTAAATTTGGCCATGCAGGCGGTCTGCTGTATCAAAGCCAGGTCTTTATGGAACGGCAGACATATAAATACTGTACCTTTGCGTTTGTAACCAACGAGAGTTATAAGAAAATTGCAGTTACGCGTGGGAAAATGGACCCGGATAAAGTAATGGTTCTTCGCAGTGGTCCGAAACTGGAACGCATGAAGATCATAGAACCAGTGGAAGATATTAAACGCGGTTATCCGTATATGGTCGGGTATGTGGGAGTTATTGGTCAGCAGGAAGGAATTGAGTATCTGCTGGAGGCGGCAAAGTATGTGAAGGAGCGGGAGAACAATGTGTTTTGGGGAATTGTCGGTGGCGGACCGCATGTAGAGACCATGAGGAAACAGGCACATAGTATGGGGCTGGATGATTGCGTGGAATTTACTGGTCGTGTGTCGGACCGTCAGATGCTGGAATATCTGAATACGGCGGATGTATGCGTGAACAGTGATGAATATAACAGCATGAATGATAAGAGCACGATGAATAAAATCCTGGAATATATGGCTCTGGCAAAGCCGATTGTGCAGTTTGACTTGACAGAAGGACGGTATTCGGCGCAGGAGGCCTCTTTGTATGCAAAGAAAAATGATTCCAAAGATATGGCTGAAAAAATCATTGAATTGTTAAAAGATCCTGAGAAACGTAAAACCATGGGGGAATATGGAAGGAAGCGTGTCATTGAGGAACTAAGTTGGGAGCACACCAGTCAGGCGTTGCTTGAGGGGTATGAGAGGTTTTTTGCTGGGGAATTTGATTGAGAGGGAGAATGTATGGATTTGAATATATTTTCAACGATTTCATTTGACATTTTTGATACTTTGGTTAAAAGAAGAGTTGCTAATCCATATGATATATTCTCAGTAATTGAAAATATCCTTAATAAAGAATTTCATTCAAAAACATATTTTGCAAGTTTGCGGGTCCGGGCGAAAAATAAGATAAAACAGAAGAAGCGTTATTATAATATAGACGATGTTTATAAAGAGATAAACTTAGAGAATACCATAAAAAAAAGAGCAGAACAGCTAGAGAGACAAGTAGAACTAGAACTTTCTTATCCAAATAGAGAGATAATCGCTCTGTTTAATCAATTTATAAAGGCCTCAAAACCAGTATTCTTAATTAGCGATATGTATCTGGATAGGGATACATTGGAAAGAATTCTTACTAAATGCGGAATTTTCGGTTACAGAAAACTTTATATCTCTCAGGAAGAGCAATGTGAAAAACTGGGTGGAGGATTATATAAGAAATTTATTAAGGAAAATCGGATAGACGCAAGTAAACATATACACATTGGGGATAACAAAAAATCAGATATGATAAGTGCCAAATTATGCGGAATTCATACAATGCTTATTGGTACAAAGGTTAAAAATCTGGATTATAATTCTAAAACGGGTTTGTCGGATCAGGAAAAAGGCGAGTATGCTTTAATTCAGGCTAATATCAGGGTTAATATTGGGAATATCTATAATGCCTGGGAACGTATTGGGTATGAGTGTCTTGGAGCAGTATTATGGGGATTTTCTAATTGGTTAGCTCATGATTTACAACAAAATGGAATTACAAAGATATTTTTCTTGGCACGGGAAGGTGAAATATTAAAAAAAACATTTGAGTTATTATATCCCAACATATTTGAATGCCACTATTTATATGTTTCAAGACGCAGTTTGGCTGTGCCAAGCTTTTATGGCGCGGCATCTTTTGAAGATGTGGTGGAAAGAATTTCTTTTCCAAAGAATATAACGGTATCGAATTTTCTAAATTATATTGGTTTAGAGGATAATGATGTAATGCCTGAGATTATAAAATCAGGTCTGGAAGCTACTGAAAGAATATCAGGATGGAATGTGTCTGAGAATGAAAAAGTTAAAAATTTATATGGTTTAATAAAGGGCAAGGCGGAAAAGGTATTTGAAGAACAAAATAATTATATCCAAAGATACTTCAATCAGGAAAATTTTAATGGAAGAATTGCCATCGTTGATATTGGTTGGAATTGTACCATGCAGAGTGCGATAGAGCGACTTGTGGTGGATAGGAATACAAAAATTAAAGGATACTATTTAGGTGTTAATGAAAAGAATAAGCTCCAGTCCAAATCCAGTGCTACTGGCTATATATATGAACCAGGAAGGAATATGGAGTATCAATATTACATCATGGGAATGTCTGGTCCATTGGAAATGATGACTACCGCACATCATGGAACAACATTAGCATATAAGGAAGAGGGGGGAAATGTTATACCAGTTTTGGGGGAAAGCGAATATTTTGGTTCTGTTCAACGGCCTGAAGCAAAACCAATCAATTTGATGCAAAGGGGAGCATTGCAGTTTATTAAACAAATGAAGAATTGTCCGTCATTGTTACAATGGGATGTTTCTGGTAAAGCGGCGTTTCATAATTTTTATTTGTTTGGTAAACAGCCCCTGCTCAAACATAGAAGAATGTTTTACGGAATGAAAGAATATGACTCTGCGATTGAATTAACAATGTTAGATCCTAATGCACATGGGCTGGTGGGCAAGAATTCAATTATAAATGGTTTCTGGAATTCAAGCTGGAAAATTGGATATATGAAAGACAAATTTAAAATTCCACTTCCATATGACCGGATTTACAAAATTATGAGGGAAAGGAAAAAGTAAAATATGGCCAATAATTCAGAAAGAACGGAACTAATATCGGTCATTGTACCGGTTTATAATGTTGAAAAGTATTTATTAGCTTCGGTTCAATCTGTTTTAAATCAGACATATGAAAGGCTCGAAATTATTCTTGTGGACGATGGGTCAACTGATGTTAGTGGTGATATATGTAACCAGTTGGAGAAAACAGATAGCCGAATTCACGTCCTTCACCAGGAAAATATGGGATTATCTGTTGCCAGAAATATGGGATTGAAACTTGTTAAGGGGAGATATGTTTTTTTTGTTGATAGTGATGATCTGCTGTTTCCATGGGCCATCGAAGATCTTTACAAAAAAATGAAGTACAGCGATGCTGATATCGCAATCGGGGGAACCTATACAAGCTTTTCAAAAGAATGCGTTCTTCCAGAAATTAAACAAGAAAATGGAAAAATAGATATTTATACTCCAGTCGAAGCAATAAATGAAATGCTGTATAGCAGAAAATATTCAACTAGTGCGTGGGGACGGCTTTATAAAGCGGAAATATTTGATGAGATCAGATTTCCAGTTGGGAAATATTATGAGGATCTTTTTACAACATATAAAATTTTTTTAAAGGCAAATAGAATTATATATACAGAGAATAAAAGTTACTGCTATTTCAAAAGAGAAGGCAGTATTAGTATGAAGAGACGTTTAACTCAAAGACAGTTTGATTGCTTCGAAGCACTTCAAATTATTTATACGGAAGTTGTTAAATCTTATCCGCAATTAGTGTCAGCGTATAGGAACTGTTATTTAAGTTTTTATATCCGTCTCATGCAAAATGCAGATATAGATCAGCTTGAACAGCTAAATGACATTGAGAAAAACGTAAAAATATATAGGGTTAAAGTTGCATTGGATTCAAAGGCTTTAAAACGGGCGAGAGCAATGGCTATACTCTCTTTTATAGGAAAGCATGGAACAAAAAAGGTAATAGACAAGTGGTATAAAGGGAAGGGATAGTAAGTGAAAATTAAATGTAAATCTTTACTTAATTTTATAGCTTTAATCATCATGCTATACCCATTGATCGATATCACTATGGCATACTTGAATAAAAATGATGGAATGCTAACAATGCATTTGTTCTTTTGTATGGTCATCTGTTATGTCCTGACAATATTTGAAATTGTCGTTGGCCAGATTAGAATAAAAAGAATAAATTTACTCTTCGTGGCTTTTTTTATAACAATTTATGTTCATGAAATTATTTTGAGAGACGATAAAGAGGGAATAGCTTTTTTTTTAAAGGTTGTTTTCGCCTGCTTTTTGTTTTGGAGCTATAAAAAAAATAATTTTTATGAAGAATTCGCTCAATATTTCCAAAAGTATAGTATATGGTGGATATTGGTAAATATAGGAGTTTTTGGAATACTGGCCCTTTCCACCCTCCAAGGAGGTACATTTTCTCATTGGGATACTATAACATTAAAAGGACCTTATATGCTTAATCATACATTGGCGTATATCGTACTTTTTATGTTTCTTGGAAATCTATATTTCGTGCTTGTGAAAAAAAATATTGTTTATGTAATATTATCTATTATATGCTTTGCTTTGATGTTGTTAACAGGTGTAAGAACGGTATTTATTCCTATATTATTTTTGATTTGGATTTATGTTAAGAAAAAAGGCGTAAAGGGGCTAATAATAACAATACTTGTCGGGGGTTTGATTCTTTCAGAACTTTACTTTACGGGAATCATGGACTCCATCATAGAAAAAACTTTATACGCAGCTCAAAATGGATCAGTATCAAATGGAAGGTTACTTATATGGAAAACATCAATGAATGCTTACTTTGCTGGTGGGAAAATTGACAAATTCCTTTTTGGTATTGGTGAGGCTGCGCTCGAAGAGTATAATCTACAAAAAATTGGATTTCAAATCCAAGCCCATAATGATTTTATTACTGTTTTTGTCAGTTATGGCCCATTTGTATTTTGGGCTTATCTTCAATCATTGGTTAGAAATTTTGATGGAATAGATGAAATATTGTTGTTAATTCCCTTGATATTTTTCAATGGTTTTATTACATATGGCCAGGCAATTATTCTTTTTCCGTTAGGTATTATTTTGGTAGAAAAAGGATTTGATAATGTCGCCAGAAAGAAAACATAAATCAATATAATATGTCAAATTAAGGAGAAAAGACTGTTATGGAAAAATTATTATCAATTATTATACCTGTTTATAACAATATAAAAATTACAGATGCAATAAATAGTGTATTGAAGTATAAGAGGGATGATTATGAACTTTTGATTATTGACGGAAATTCGACAGATGGAACCAAGGAAGTGATTGAAAAATATGGAGCACAAGTTGATTGTTTTATTTCTGAAAAAGACAAAAGTGTTCATGATGCTTTAAATAAAGGGATTAAAAAAGCTAAAGGCGAATGGATATTTTTCTTAGCGGCAGATGATATTTTGATTTATGATCCAATCTTAATTTTAAGTGGAGAATTGGGTGGTGTTGATTTGATTTGTGGAAACATAATTGAGGAATATCAGAAGAATAAGTATAGGATTGCAGTATCAGATTCAAGGCTAGAGATGCTTGAGTATAATTGTTCTATAAGACACCCAGCAACATTTTTTAGGAGAAAATTATACGAAAAATATGGTTTATACAATGGAGAGATTAAGTGTGCGGGAGATAGGGAGATTTTTCTTCGGTTCAAAAAAAATGGAGCAAATTTTAAGTTTATAGACAAAAATATTGTTTTGTTTAGGTATGGGGGACTTAGTACCGCAAATCCAATGAAATATGGATACAAGGACGATGTCGCAATATCAAATCAGTATGGAGTTAGTAAAATAAAAACGTATTCATATTTTTTGAAACGTTCATTTAAATATTTAGGAGGTAAGTTATTGAGAAAATTGGGATTAAAAAGGGAGCGATATCTGAACTATGGAGACGTATTAAAATTAATAGAGGTGCAAAATTATGGAACTATCTAATTTCGAAAAATTTTCATAATTTTTTTGAATAAGAGCCGCATGGAGACAGATGTAATAGAAAAGATTTGAAAGGGTTTTATATTCTGGAGATAGTATGGGTAACACAGAAAAAACATTAAAAAACAGCGCAATATCTGTTGCCGCACAAGTGGCAACACTGCTTTTGCAGTTTATCAACCGACGGATTTTTATCATATTTCTGGATATAGAATACCTGGGTTACCAGACTCTTTTTAGTAATGTTTTTTCACTGCTGTCTGTTGCTGAGTTGGGAATCGGAAATATTATAGCTTTTCATTTATATAAGGAGGTTGTCAGCAACAATCAGGAAGAGATTGGCAAGCTTATGTATCTGTATAAATGGCTGTATAGGATGGTTGCCCTTGTTGTGCTGGCAGCGGGTCTCGGAAGTAGTTGTTTGCTGCCATACTTTATTACAGATGCAACGGCAGGATGGGATTACCTATACCTTATCTATTTTCTCCAGCTTACAAGTATTATAGCAGGTTATTTTTTGTCCTATAGAAGAACCATCTATATTGCAACGCAGCAGGAATATAAATGTATTCAGATAGATTTGTATGCAAATATAGCTGTACAGACACTCCAGTTAGTGTCCCTGGTATTGTTTCGTAATTATATTATTTATTTATGCCTGCATTTGTCTACAACGATTATGGCCAACATAATTATTGCACGGAAGTCAAGCCGGGATTATCCATTTTTGAAAGAAAAATATATGATATCCAAAGAAGATATTAAAGAGAGAAATATGTTTTCCGATATCCGGAATTTCCTGGTTCATCAGATTTCTTATGCAGTATATGGAGGCACGGATAATATTATTATTTCTGCTTTTTGCGGAGTCCGCAGTGTTGCTTTATATGGAAATTATGCGCTTGTACAAAGGGGAGTCATGCAGGTTCTTTTTTATAAGCTGTTAAATCCGGTGCAGGCCACTATTGGAAATATTGTTTATAGCGACCGAAAGAAGAGCGATCTGTGGGAACAATTCAGGATGCTGGATGTTTTTAGCTTTTTCTTTGCATCCTATATAGGGTTAGGTTTTTTTATTTTTTTCCAGCCGTTTATTCAAATGTGGATGGGAAAGGAATACCTATTATCCAATTTGTTTGTTGTATTGCTATCTATTACAATTTATCTGGGAGCTGTCTGGGAGATTGTATATAAGTACAGAACCGTGTTTGGAGATTATAGGCAGGATCGCGATTTTATGCTGGTTTCTGCGATGCTAAATATTGCAATTTCTATTCCTGGGGCGAGGTGGTTCGGTATATCCGGGGTACAGTTTGGAACGCTGGTTGCCTTTTTTCCAATTGCATTTGGGCGGATACGGTTTGTTGTAAGGAACTATTTTCAGCAGTCTATGTGGAGTTATTTATTGAGACATACCTGCCTTTTGATACTGGTTTTGGCAGAAGGAGTCCTTTGTTTCCTATTAACACGTGAGCTGCCGGTTAACATTTTAGGCTTTTTGGAAAGAGGAATTGTCTGGCTGTTTGTGCCACTGTTTATAAATGTACTGGTGTATTGTAGAAACCCATATTTTAAGCAGATGGTAAGCTGCTTTATGAGAATAATGGAAATAATTGCCTTTAAGATAAACAAGAACAGATGATGGGAGAATTGATTATGGCAAAGAAAGCATTGATTACAGGGGTTACAGGGCAGGATGGTTCTTTTCTGTCGGAGTTTTTATTAGAAAAAGGATATGAAGTGCATGGTATCATCCGCAGATCATCCGTGGATTTTCGGTTAAGGATCGCACATTTAGAGAGTAATGAACATTTTCATCTTCACTATGGTGACCTGGGAGATTCTTTAAGTCTGGCGGCATTGATCAGTCAGATCAGGCCAGATGAAATTTATAATCTGGCAGCCCAGAGTCATGTTCAGGTTTCCTTTGATGTGCCGGAATATACGGCGGATGTTGATGCAGTTGGAGTGCTGCGTGTGCTTGAGGCTGTAAGAATCTGTGGTTTAAAAGATACCTGCCGTATTTATCAGGCGTCTACTTCTGAGCTGTTTGGAAAAGTGGAAGAGGTGCCGCAGAGTGAAACAACCCCCTTTCATCCCTTTAGCCCTTATGCAGTGGCAAAGCAATATGGCTACTGGATTGTCAAAGAGTATCGGGATGCATATGGTATGTATTGCTGCTCCGGGATCCTTTTTAATCATGAGTCGGAACGCAGGGGAGAAACCTTTGTGACCAGAAAGATCACCCTTGCAGCGGCCAGGATCAGACAGGGAAAGCAGGACAAGTTAATACTTGGGAATTTATCAGCATTGCGGGATTGGGGATATGCAAAAGACTACGTGGAATGTATGTGGCTGATGCTTCAGCAGGACAAGCCGGACGATTTTGTGGTGGCCACTGGAGAGCAGCATAGTGTACGTGAATTTTGCACCCTGGCATTCCGGTATGTGGGAATTGAGTTGGAATTTGTCGGTGAAGGGGAAGAAGAGAAGGGAATCGATCAGGCCACAGGGAAAGTAATCATCGAAGTGTCGCCGGTCTTTTACCGTCCTACGGATGTGGTGAATCTTCTGGGAGATCCTGCAAAAGCGAAGAATGTTCTTGGCTGGAATCCAACGAAGACTTCATTTGAAGAACTGGTTCGGATTATGGTGGAACATGATATGAATCAGGTGGCGAAAGAGCGCGTAGAGGAACATGTGGATTTGCAAAAGGTTGAATCGCTGGAAAAAGGTGTAGTTGAATAAACCGGGAGGAATGATATATGAGCAAGATTGGTGTCGGTTATGCTTCGGTAACAGAATTGGAGAAAAAATATGTTTTGGATGCTCTGGACAGTCAGAGATTATCCCAGGGAAAATATGTTGCAAGGTTTGAAAAAGAATTTTCCGGTATGCATGGCTTAAAGTATGGTGTGATGTGCAACAGCGGAACATCCGCATTGGAGCTTGCTCTTGCAACGTTAAAGGAAGTTGACCATTGGGACGAGAATACGGAGGTGCTTTGTCCTGCGATTACATTTATCGCCACGTCAAATGCCGCACTACATATGGGCTTGAAGGTGAAGTTTGTTGATGTGGATCCCCAGACCTATAATATGAATCCCAGCGAGATTGAAAAGCATATCACGGAGAATACAAAATGTATCATGCCGGTTCATACCTTTGGTATGCCTTGTGATATGGATAGGATTATGGAAATTGCGAAAAAGCATGGTTTGAGGGTTGTGGAAGACTGCGCGGAAGCACATTTTGCGAAAGTGAATGGAAAAGTAGTTGGAAGTTTTGGCGATTTTGCATGCTTTAGCACCTATGTGGCCCATACGATTACAACGGGAGTTGGCGGCATTGTCTGCACGAATAACAGAGAGCATATGGAGATATTACGGTCTTTGGTTGCGCATGGAAGGGCATGCACCTGCGAACGTTGTATTGCGTCAGATGCAAATCAGGTATGTCCAAAAAGAATGCAGACGGATATGGACCGGAGGTTTATGTTTGTGAGACTGGGGTTCAGTTATAGAGTTGGTGAAATCGAAGGAGCACTGGGCCTTGCCCAGATTGAGCGAAAGGATGACATCATGGGAAAGCGGCATGGGAACGCCAATTACCTGATCCAAAAACTGGAAAAATATGAAGCGCTGATTCAGTTGCCCAGACATCCAGAAAACATTGAGCACACATATATGATGTTTCCCATTGTATTGAAAAAAGATTCAGGGATCCTGTACAGGGAACTCATTGAATATCTGGAAAAATCCAATGTGGAGACACGCCCGATGCTTTCCCTGCTCAATCAGCCAGTTTACATAGAACTGTTTGGGGATATTGAAAAGGAACACCCGGTTGCGGAATATTTGAATCATAATGGCTTTTATGTGGGATGCCACCATGGTCTGAAGGAGGAAGACCTGGACCGGCTTGTAACGGTTCTGGGAAGTTACTTAGACAATTATCTTTGATGGAGAAAGCTTTATGGGAAAAGATGCAAGAATTTACGTTGCCGGCCATACAGGGCTGGTGGGAAGTGCTTTTGTCCGCAGATTAAAAGAACAGGGATATACGAATCTGATTCTTAAAACCCACGGGGAATTGGAATTGCTGGATCAAAAGGCGGTTGAGGTTTTTTTTAAGGAAGAAAAACCGGAATATGTGATTGATGCAGCGGCGAAGGTGGGTGGGATCAAAGCCAATAGGGAAGCTCCGGCAGACTTCTTTTATGTCAATATGCAGATAGAACAGAATCTTATATGGTCTGCGTATAAAAGTAATGTGAAAAAATTTCTGTTTTTGGGGAGTGCCTGCATGTATCCTAAAGAATGCAGGCAGCCAATGACAGAAGACCAGCTTTTGACCGGAGTACCAGAGGTTACTAATGAAGGGTATGCTTTGGCTAAAATTTGCGGACAGAGACTGTGCAGCTATCTTTATAAACAGTATGGAGCCGATTTTATAACAGCAATTCCTGCCAATGCATATGGAATTGGCGATAATTTTGATCCAGAGCACAGTCATGTGATTCCAGCGCTTCTGATTAAATTCAGAAATGCAAGAATAAATAATGAGAAGACAGTTAGCTTATGGGGAACCGGAAAACCACTTCGTGAATTTATCGAGACAGAGGATATGGCGGATGCTGGAATATTTTTATTGGAGCACTATTCGGGATATGAGCCTGTCAATATTGGAACTGGAGAAGAAATATCTATTTTGGATCTTTCCAGGATGATTAAAAAAATCGTAGGGTTTGAGGGCGAAATATTAACGGACCCATCGAAACCAGACGGAATGATGCGGAGACTCTGTGACAGTACAAAAATACAGGAGCTTGGATGGAGATCCAGGATAGGACTGGAGCAGGGAATTAAACGTTTGTATGAGTGGTATGAGAATTCTTGTAATTGTAAATGAGGTGGACATGTGGCTTCAGTGAGGGATGCGTTTTTTAACCAGATCTATGAGTGTGTGAAAGCAGGGGATGATATTTATATCATAACAGCAGATTTAGGTGCCCCCAGTCTGGATGATTTCAGAAAGGATTTTCCGGAACGTTATATCAGTGTAGGAATTGCGGAGCAAAATCTTGTTACCATAGCGGCAGGATTGGCTTTAGGTGGAAAGAAAGTGATTGCGTATGGGTTGAATCCTTTTCCCGTGACAAGGGCTTTTGACCAGGTGCGCTCTTTAATGGCGGAGTTAGAGATTCCAGTTACGCTTTGTGCCCTGAATGCGGGATTGTGTTCCGCTGAATGCGGATATACGCATATGCCCATTGAGGACATGGCTATGATGCGGACTTTATCAAATGTCAAAATCATGAATCCGACAGATGAAACCATAGCCCGGAAACTGGCGGCAGAAACTGTCGTATGCAATGTTCCACGATTTATACGTTTTGATAAATCCATAGCAGGGACGATTTATGAGGAAGAAGATATAGATTTTGAACGGGGTTTTTCCATTATTGGAAATAAGGGACAATCGAAACTGGGTATTATAACGAACGGCTGTTATGTAAAAGAATTGAATCAGTGGATGCAGCAGTCTCAGAATACGGATGGGATAAAGCTGTTTGATTTATATACACTCCCGGTGGACGAACAGGCGTTAGTTGACGAAATCGGGAAATGCCAGCAGATGATTACTATAGAGGAAAATGTGCTGGCAGGTGGTCTTGGTTCTCTATTGCTTGAGATTATGTCTGACCATGAGATCATGAGACCGGTTAAACGGATGGGTCTGGATACAAAAAAGGGATATTATCATGTGTTTACCAATCGGGAGTATATTCGCAAGGACCAGTTCATTGATATGGACAATATTATGAAACACATATACAGTGTCTTGTTATAAAGGAGACCATCTATGAAACATACATTAGAAGAGCTTGAAAAGAAAACATATCAGTATAGGAAACGTTTCCTGGAATTGTTTACTAATATAGGATTTGGACACGTGACCTCTGCATTTTCCTGGGCCGAAATAGCTTCTGTTCTCTATAATGAAATCATGGAACTTGCACCTACAGCGGACCAGTTCTTTGAATATGACAAAATGGTGGTCAGCAAGGGGCATGGAGCCGGGATATTGTTTCCGATTTTTGAAGATGCAGGTTATTTTACCTCTGAACAGATGAATGACATCATTAGAATTGGTGGGAAGAATACAGAATTGCGTAAATTATTTTATCCAGGATTTGATTTTTATGGCGGTTCTTTAGGGATGGGATTGGGAATTGCAGCAGGACTGGCCAAGGCGGCAAAATTGTCGGGGTATCAATGGAACACTTTTTGCATTGTGGGAGATGCAGAAAGTTATGAGGGATCCATATGGGAGGCTGTCAATTTTTCCGGATACCAGCAGTTGGATAATCTCATTGCGATTGTTGACAGGAATGAACTGGGGTGTTCTGATTTCACGGAACACATGCTGGCGTTTGAACCGTTAAAAGCAAAGTGGGAAAGCTTTCATTGGGACGTTTCAGAAATCGATGGGCATGATATTTCAGAAATCTATGATGTTTTACAAAAGGCTGCAAATAAAAAGAACGGAAAGCCTAAATGCATTATTGCCAAAACGAAGAAAGGACAAGGGTTGGATTATCTGATCGACAAACCTCTTATGCATGGATTTATGCCAAAAGGTGATGAGATTGAGAAAGCATTCCAATCTTTAAAATAATCATGGACCGGATTAAGGAAGAAGATTTTAGACGAATTTTGAGAGCTTATAAAAAAGATTTTGAAGGTTTAGGCCATAAGAAAATTTTGATCACAGGTGCCAGTGGAATGATCACGACTTATCTTGCAGAATTTTTGTTATTTGTGGCAGAACAGTACCATCTCGATTTATATCTTCAATGCCGCAATCAGAAGAAAGCAGAAGCTTTGTATGAAGAATATCTGGGGAAAAAATATCTTCATATCATGACATTTGATTTTGAAAACGGTGATATCCCAGATATTTGTTTTGATTATATTATCCACGCAGCAAGTCCTGCCAGTACCAGCATGTTTGTGAAGAAACCAGTGGATGTGATCAGTCCGAATGTAATCGGAACATGGCATCTGCTTCAGCACGCAAGGAGGTTTTCAATTACAAAATTTTTGTTTTTCAGTTCCAATTCCATCTATGGGGAAGGTGGAACCGAAAAAGAGGTGTTGACAGAAAGGGATTATGGGATCGTAGATCCGCTTAATGAGCGGTCCAGTTATATTGAATCAAAACGGCTGGCAGAACAGATGTGTCTGGCGTTCTGGAAACAATACCAGATACCTGCTACGATCATCCGCATATGCCATACCTATGGTCCTACGTTTGATATAGAGAATGACTCACGTATTATTCCGAGGATTATCAGACAGATTTTAGAGGAAAAGGATATTGAAATATATAAAGATCCGCATTCTGTTATTCAGTATACTTACATTGCGGATATGGTTACTGGGATATTGCTGGTTCTTTTAAAAGGAGAATGCGGTCAGGCATATAATGCTGGTGCTAATGAAGTTGTCAAAATGGATGATGTAGTTTCATGGATGGTCTATGCAGACGAAAGGATAAAAGTAAAGTTAATAGAAAAAGAAATAGACAAAGACTATCCTTTTGCGCCAGGGAAGGGTGTAAATTTTGTGAAGGTTTCAAATGAAAAGTTGCGCCGACTCGGCTGGGTAAAAATGTTTGATAATAGAGAATCTATATCTAGAATAGTGGTCTATTATATCGAAAAGGACAAAACACTTAAGAACATGGGGCGATCTGAATAGGAGCGGCGATTCTTGCTCAGGGTCAGCCAGAGAAGATGATTGGAATAGGAAAGCGATGTGGCAAAGCCACAAGGAGGAGTATATGAACATAGTATTATTATCTGGTGGTTCTGGTAAGCGCCTATGGCCTTTGTCAAATGACATCCGCTCCAAACAATTTATTAAGATATTCAGGCGGGAGGATGGCGAATATGAGTCTATGGTACAGCGTGTATACCGTCAGATTAAAAAGGTTGATGCAGATGCGACAGTGACAATAGCAACTTCCCGGTCACAGATTTCCGCGATTCACAACCAGTTGGGAGAAAATGTTGCTATTTCTGTAGAACCTTGCAGAAAGGATACATTTCCGGCGATTGCTCTGGCAACAGCATATCTGGTAGATATAAAGAAGATGAATCCCGAAGAATCAGTTGTAATATGTCCGGTGGATCCATTCGTGGAAGAGGATTATTTTGAAGCTTTAAAAAAACTGTCTGAACAGGCCGGTCAAGGAGAGGCCAATCTTGTGCTTATGGGGATTGAACCTACATACCCTTCTCAGAAGTATGGATATATTATTCCAGAAACAGAAGAACATATTTCAGGAGTAAAGATGTTTAAGGAAAAGCCGACCGTAGAAGTGGCGGAGGAGTATATCAGACAAGGGGCATTGTGGAATGGTGGAGTGTTTGCCTACAAATTGAAGTATGTACTGGAAAAAGCCCATGAATTTATTGACTTTACAGACTATCAGGATTTATTTTCCAAATACGGTACTTTGGAGAAAAAATCCTTTGATTATGCAGTGGTAGAGAAAGAAAGTAAAATTCAGGTCATGCGTTTCGGCGGGAGTTGGAAGGACCTGGGAACCTGGAACACTTTGACAGAGGCTATGGAAGAGAAGGTAGTAGGGAAAGGAATTTTAAATGAAACGTGTTCAGGCGTTCATATTGTGAATGAGATGGATGTCCCGGTTCTTGCCATGGGTCTGCATGATGTCATTATTTCCGCTTCACCGGAAGGAATTCTGGTAAGTGACAAGAATCAGAGTTCCTATATCAAACCGTTTGTGGACGGAATTGAACAGCAGATCATGTTTGCTGAAAAATCCTGGGGTGATTATAAAGTGATGGATGTGGATAAAGAATCTATGACCATAAAGATTACTTTAAATAAGGGCCAGGCCATGAATTATCACAGTCACAGATACAGAGATGAAGTATGGGTAGTTACCCAGGGAAGTGGGCGGACAATCGTTGATGGTATGGAGCAGAAAGTGGAAGCCGGTGATGTCATTACGATGAGTGCGGGCTGTCGGCATATCGTAATGGCAGAAACAGATTTAAAGCTTGTGGAGGTACAGTTGGGAAAAGAAATTTCTGTACACGACAAACGGAAGTTCGAATTGGAATATTGATAGGATAAATTTTGGAAAAGAGGATGAAGAATAAACCATTTTTATTAAAGTCTTCAGGTAAGGATTATTTGTGGGGCGGAAGCCAGTTAAACGATGAAGAGGAACTTTAGAAAAGTATTTACGTAAAACAGCAATTAAAAAGGACGATTTGTTTTTCATTGAAGCGGGGACAATTCATGCGCTCGGCGCTGGGGTATTAGTGGCGGAAATTCAGGAAAATTCTAATTTGACATATCGTTTATTTGACTACAACCGTTTGAATAAAAGAGACTTGCAGATAGAAAAAGCCTTAGACGTAGCAGATTTGCAAAGTGGGACGGAGCCAAGACAGCCATTGCGGGTTTTGCGGTATTGTCAGGGGGGCATCTGAGCTTTTATGCCGTTGCAAATATTTTGAAGTGCATCGTATGATCGTAAATACGGAAAGAAAACAAGTGGTATATTATGGAGCAGATGAACTGTCTTTTCGGGTATTATTATGTATCAATGGATGTGGAGTAATCCGGTTTTGTGATGAGGTGTTGAATATTTATAAAGGTGACTGTGTCTTTGTCCCTGCGAACTCAATGCAGATCAGCATTCATGGGCAGATTCAATTTTTAGATATACGGGGATAAAAATGGAATGGAAAAGAAAATATTTGAACAGTATCAGCTTTGGAAGAAATTAGCAGATAAAGATGCCGATCTTATCCAGGAATTAAAGGAAATGGAAGATAATGAAGCAAAAATCGAAGATGCCTTTTACCGTGATCTGGCCTTTGGCACCGGCGGTTTACGGGGAGTTATTGGGGCCGGTACGAACCGGATGAACATCTACACAGTGGGGAAGGCTTCTCAGGGGCTTGCGGATTATGTAATTCGGCATTTTGCCCCTCCTGAGAGACGGATTGCCGTAAGTTATGATTCGCGCATTAAGTCAGGCTTGTTTGCCAGAACGGCATCGGGAGTATTTGCTGCTAATGGAATTCAGGTATATATTTATCCGCAGCTTATGCCGACCCCTTGTCTCTCTTTTGCTGTCCGGGAACTTTCCTGTGCGGCGGGAATCATGATAACGGCTTCTCATAATCCGTCCAGGTATAATGGATATAAAGTATATGGGGCGGACGGATGCCAGATCACTACGGAAGCGGCAGATGAAATATTGAAGGAGATTGAGAAACTGGATCTATTCCAGGACGTAAAAACCATGGATTTTGATATAGGCCTGGAAACTGGCTGCATTTCTTATATTTCCGAAGAAGTGTATACAGATTTTGTGGAAGAGGTGAAAAGCCAGTCGCTGCTTGGAGGTGTCATAGTCAATAAAAATGTGGCGATTGTATATTCTCCTCTTAATGGTGCAGGGTTAAAGCCGGTTCTTCGAACTTTAAAGGAAAGCGGTTATACCAATATTACAGTGGTAAAAGAGCAGGAGGAACCGGATGGGAATTTTCTGACCTGCCCTTATCCAAATCCAGAGGTTAAAGAGGCGATGGCTCTTGGCATGGAATATGCCATAAAGCGTCAGGCAGATCTTCTTCTGGCGACAGACCCGGATTGTGACCGGGTGGGAATCGCCGTGAGAAATGATTGTGGTGAGTATGTGCTGCTTTCTGGCAATGAAACCGGTATGCTGCTTTTAGATTATATTTGCAGCCGGCGGATGGCAATGGGAACTATGCCGGAGGAACCGGTTATGATAAAGACGATTGTGACCATGGATATGGGGGAACGGATCGCAGAGCATTATGGTGTACATACAATTAATGTTTTAACAGGGTTTAAATTCATCGGCGAACAGATCGGCCTATTGGAAAAGCAGGGGAAGGCGGATTCCTACATCTTTGGATTTGAAGAGAGTTACGGATATCTCAGCGGTTCTTATGTGCGGGACAAGGATGCGGTGGGCGGTGCATTTTTGATCTGTGAGATGTTCGCATATTATGAGTCCCAGGGAATCGGGATTTTGGATAAACTGGACGAGTTGTACCGGATGTATGGTTTTTCCATGAACACGCTTCATTCATATGAGTTTGACGGTTCCGCAGGTTTTACAAGGATGCAGGAAATTATGAAAGCGTTCCGGAGTGGTGTTTCTGATTTGGGAGGCAAAAAGGTGGTAAGGATTTTGGATTATGCAGAAGGAATCAGTGGGCTTCCAAAATCCGATGTATTGAAAGTCCTGCTGGAAGGTAATTCTTCGGTAGTGATCCGGCCTTCTGGTACGGAACCGAAGCTGAAAGTGTATATTTCAGTGTCAGCACAAGATAAGAAAACTGCGGTGAAAATAGAGAGGATGCTTTCCCAATATATTGACATGATGGGCAGGATAGACGTATAATCCAAGAAAAGACAAGGGGGTGCCCCTATGGGATTTTACCTAAACGCTACAAGTGCCTACGGCCTTTTTCGGGAGGCATGTTCCCTGACCTATTTCGTGGATAAGACGGAGATCCTATGTGACCTTGTGCCGCTCGTAGAGTTGAACCGGAATGTATCAGAACAGTCTGGAACCGATCTGGGGAAATCTCCCAAGTATGTGTGTATCACCAGGCCCCGCCGCTTTGGAAAGACGGTGATGGCCAACATGATTGCTTCCTTTTTCGGGAAAGGCGTGGACAGCAGTGGGGAGTTTGACCGGCTGAAGGTGTCTGGATATCCCTGGTACCGGAAGCATTTGAACCAGCATAATGTGATTCATATTATGTTCAACGAGATGCCCCAGAACTGCAAATCCTATGATTCATATATAACCCGGATCCAGAACCTTCTTATGGATGATTTGCAGATGATGTATCCCCATGTGCGTTTCCGGGAGGATGAGGCCGTGTGGGATGTGCTCAGAAAGGTGTACGAGTACTGTGATGGGGAACGGTTTATTTTTGTCTTTGATGAATGGGATTTTATATACCATCAGGATTTTGCATCCCAGGAGGACAAGCAGGCCTTTACAAAATTCCTCAGCAATCTTTTGAAGGATAAGGCCTATGTGGAAATGGCTTATTTGACTGGGATTCTTCCGATTGCCAAGTATTCCAGCGGTTCGGAACTGAATATGTTCTTTGAATTTTCCATGGCAACCATGGCAAAGTACAGCGAGTATTTTGGTTTTACAGATGAAGAAGTGGATGTGCTTTACCAGAAATATATAGAGAAACAGAGGAATCCCAAGGTGACACGGGAGGGCCTGGGACTCTGGTATGACGGCTACCAGACCGCATCTGGCAGGCGTCTGTATAATCCCCGGTCTGTGGTGGGGGCATTGTCATTTAACCAGTTGGGGAGCTTCTGGACCAGCTCCGGCCCCTATGATGAGATCTATTATTATGTGAAAAATGATGTTCCCGGGATTCGGGAGGAGATTACCCAGATGATGGCGGGAACACCTGTATCAGCCAGTATTCAGGAATATGCTTCTACATCCATGGAACTGAAAACCAGGGATGAGATCTACTCGGCTATGGTTGTCTATGGCTTTCTCAGCTATTGGGAAGGGTATGTTTCTATCCCCAATAAAGAACTGATGGATAAGTTTGCGGATATGGTAAAGCAGCGGCCAGCCTTTGGTTATATGTACCGGCTGGCGCTGGAATCCGGCAGAATGCTTGCAGCGACAAAAGCTGGTGATACAAAGACCATGACAGAGATTCTGGAACATGTTCACAATACGGAGAGTCCGCTGATCCGGTACAGTGATGAAGCAGAGCTGTCCAAAGTAATCACCTTTGCATACCTTCAGGCAAGGGAGTTTTATGATGTCCGGCTGGAGGACCGGTCTGGAACCGGCTATGTGGATTATATTTTCTTTCCATATAAGAAGGAAGACGATGGGATCATTGTTGAACTGAAAGTAGACGATACTGCGGACAGCGCAATCCGGCAGATCAAAGGCCGGCAGTATGCACAGAGCTTCCAGGGAAAGCTGGGGGAAGAGCCTAAATGTACTGGAAGGATCCTTGCTGTGGGGATCGCGTATAACCGGAAAGACCCCGATAAGCGGCATACATGCAAGGTGGAAGTATTGCGGGAAAGAATGGTATGATTTCTTAGTCAAAACATATTTGAAAACGGGAAATTTGGGAATCCAGTATTTTATCGGGAGCCAGAAAGTCGTGGATCGTGCAGTAAAGCGTATAAAGAAGGTAGATTGGATATGATGCTGTGAAGGCAGGTAAAATTGAGACGACAATTGGTCTGTGTATGATTGCATTGAGTGAATTTTTGATAAAAAAATATAATTGTCAAAAGAGGAAGCGTATCAGCGGCTTATGGAAATGGAATTATATGAATTATTGCCTGATGTGGATACCCGGCTCTATTTGGAGCCAAATGAGTTTTTGATAGAGTGTTGTAAGCTGGAATGTGATGAGGGAAAAGAGGCATTGTATCGATTTATAAGTGTAGAGTAAATGTGGAATATGTAAAGGAGGCTGAAAGATGGCATTAGCACAAGAAAAAGTGTATACAATAGATGATATTTATGCTTTACCAGAAGGAGAGAGGGCAGAGCTGATAGATGGACAGATCTATTATATGGCTCCTCCAAGCAGGACTCATCAGAGAATTTCCAGTTGTTTACACAATAAGGTTTATAATTATATTAGAGAAAATGATGGTGATTGTGAAGTATATGCTGCTCCTTTTGCAGTGTTTTTAAATGAGGATGACATAAATTATGTTGAGCCAGATATATCTGTTATTTGCGATCAGTCTAAATTAGATGAAAAAGGATGTCATGGAGCACCAGACTGGGTTATTGAGATTGTATCTCCTAGTACAGAACGAATAGACTATGGGATAAAACTTTTTAAATATCGTTCTGCTAAAGTAAGAGAATACTGGGTTATCAATCCTTCAAAACAAACGGTTATGGTTTATGACTTTGAACATGAGTTGGATACAAAACAATATTCTTTTGATGATACAATACCTGTATGTATTTATCAGGATTTAAAGATTAATATTGCAGACTTATTATAGATGAAGGATAGACTGGCGGAGTGCTCACATACACACCCTTTGATGATCCTGATGTACAGTGGTAATACTATATTTAAACGGTTACAGTTCACGGGGCGGGGAAAACCGGACAAAAACAGACGTCAAGCTCGCTTGTAAGACTGTTTTTATCCGGTTTTCCACATCGGGCGGACGCCCGATGCTTCTTGTCCGGCGATGCCGGACAAGAAGATGCACCCCGTGAACAGTAACTTTAAACGTGTACTTACTATTAAGGTTGTGTTGTAAAATGCTGCTTTTTCCATTCTTTTCAGGTATAATAGAAACAGTAAGGATTGGAGGCCATCTTATGTCCTTTGTCCAATATCAAGCACCACAACCACAGTGTGGAAACTTCCGCAAAGATAGAAGCAGTCCTAAAGGATGCGGCCACATTGAAAGAACTTTGTGGGGTGGATTATGATGATTCCAGCAGCTGCCAGCTTCTTCTGCGTGTGCTGAAAGAGCAGGCCGTGCAAAGGGAAGACGGAACCTACCGCCTGCGTACCAAAGAAGACGGCGGCATGGATGCAGCCATTCTGCAGAACCCTGCTGACCCGGATGCGACATACCACGAAAAAGCTGGGAAACAACACCGTGGGTACGTGGCAAATGTCATAGAGGCATCCGGCAAAAACGGGAGCATCGTTGAGGATTACCAGTATGAGCAGAACACCGTAAGTGCTTCAAAATCCAGGCCCCGCCGCTGCCCCACTCCATTTCCACCCCGTCGCTGGTCGCCCAGGTGATGTACCAGAAGTACGCGCTGGGCCTGCCGCTGGCCCGCCAGGAAAAGGACTGGTACCGGCTGGGTCTGGTCCTTTCCAGGAACGACATGGCAAACCGGATCATCCGGTGCAGCCAGGAATGGCTGGAACCGGTATACGGCAGGATTCTGGAAAAGCTGCGGGAACACTGTGAAGTGCTGCATATGGACGAGACCCGGGCGGCCTTCTTCCATTACGCGAAAAGCCGGAACGGGGACACCGCAGCGCAACTGCTGTCAGGATTCCACGGGTACCTGAAATATCTGTTAACCGAAATGCCAAACAACCACCACCTGGAACACCCGGAGATTATAGACCGTTACCTGCCATGGTCGGCAGAACTGCCGGAAGAGTGCAGGTTAAAGCATAAAAATACGAAGTGCCTCAAGAAGTGATGTAGTCAGTATAGCAGAGAACCCGCTGCTTTACACCACGTCATTTTTTGAGGCACTTACAACGAGACCGTGCCGGAGGTGTGGGATGAAGAAGACTGACGATGCCCCCGTAATTGCAAGAAGGATCTCCGAATTTCTGTGTGACTATGCACCCCAGTTTCTTACCAGCAGCGAGCACACACTAAAAGGATATAAGGACTCCCTTGTTCTCTACTTTCAGTTTTTACAAGAAAGCAGCATCTCCCCGGAAGACCTAAGCCGTTTCCATCTGGAGAAGGATTGGATTGAAAAGTGGATCATATGGCTCGACGAAATCCGCTCCATAAAACTGGACGATATCCACCTTGAAGCAGCAAAATCATCGGATCTTCTTTCACTGGATGAGCCGAAAAGCTTTTTGGTCAGATAATCTACCTGTTCCTGAAGCGCTTTCTCGTGGCTGGATTTTTCGTCAATGATAAGACGAAGAGATCTGATCAGCTCAGTCTGTTCAGATACCATTGTTTTCAGCCCGGATTCTTTTGTGCAGGATTTCTGCTGAAATCCAGATACTTTTTACTCTGCTTTGAGGGCTTTTGGCTGGTCAATATCAATCCCCGACATCAGCCAGTCAAACTCCCGCCAGGA
>Ga0137308_100821_pt1 | contig 41157 bp, 36 predicted proteins | sample Inofrocosms_June_FD_97181 | JGI IMG/M metagenome (GOLD analysis project Ga0137308, IMG submission 97181) | Mouse cecal microbial communities from Vienna, Austria - N-Acetylneuraminic and N-Acetylglucosamine D2O microcosms_June | ecosystem: Host-associated > Mammals > Digestive system > Large...
TTTCTTATCTCGCCGGCAACGAAATTGAGTATATCACCTAAAAAAGAAGTTGTCAACCATAAATCTAATAAATTTTACATTTTTTTCAAAATTGTTTTTTATAGCAGTGTACACTTGCTAATTCAGGGTAAGCCCCGCCTCTCCTGAATCATTTCTCATAGACAATCTAAGCGTCTCTATCGCCCCTGCCTCCTCTTCTTTCATCTCGCAGATCAAAACAAGATTTTCCGAGCCTCCTGCCGGAATTGTTCCAATATAGGAAGCCAGATCATTTTCCAGCATCGTTGTCAATGCATATTTAGGCGAAGCTCCATTTAAAGATATTTTAAACTTTGTTCCTAACGAAAGCATGTCGAGGTTCAAATCCTGGCCGCCCGTATTCTGTACGTCAAAATTTAATATAATGAGTTTACATCCTTCCGATGCATTCATCGCAAAAACCAAATCATCTCCGGCCGCCTCCGGATAAACATCCTTTGCTTCATACCCTGTATAAGAAATAACAACTCCTTCCAAACCGCAAAATTCTTCTATGCTCTTATCCGCTGTTTCTTCCTGTTCCTGGCCGGATTCTTCTGTCACTTCCCCGCCGGCTTCTCCTTCTATCGGCTCATCTTCTGACTGCTGTTCCACAGGCTCAGCAGGTGCTGCCACCGGTTCTTCCTCCGTCGCGTCTTCCTCCGCCAGTCTACTATGATAATTTGCATCATATTTCAGCATCAGGCCCGCAGCATATTCTACAATCTGCGCGCTCTGCTCTTCCGTCAGCTCCGGTCCTGAAACACCACATGCCGGCAGAGACAATGCCGCCGCCATAATTCCTATGATTCCCAACCTATGCCACTTTTTCATAATAGTATCCATACCCTCCTCTATCATTCATAACCGTATTTTTTATTATACACCAGCTTTTCTTTTCTGAAAAGAGCAAGCTCAATTAATTTGTCTCCAATTCAAACCAGAAAGCAACTCCATTGTCATAATTAATTACCCCATAGTCATGATTCATGGATTCCATAATTGCCCTGACGATGGATAGTCCAATTCCGTTTCCTCCATATTCCCTCGTCCTCGCCTTATCCACTTTATAGAATTTCTCCCATAGATAGAGCAGACTTTCTTCCGGAATCGGTTCCCCTGTATTAAAAACGGACACTCTTACTTTATGATCCATCCGAATCAATCTGACATCTATAATCTTATCTCCCGCAGCATAGTTAATCGCATTGCTGAAATAATTGCCAAATACCTCTTCTATCTTAAATTCATCCGCCCATACATAGACTGCCCCCGGCGGATTTTCAAAGCGGACCTGAATCCCCTTTTGCTTCGTCAATATTTCAGCTGACTGAATATAGTTTTTAATCAATGCCACAATATCAAATCGTTCCATAGAAACTATATCGTTTCCGAACTCCAGCTGATTCAATGTCAACAGTTTCTTCACCATATTATTCATCTTAGCTGCTTCATCAATAATAACATCACAATAAAATTCGCGGCTTTCCGCATCGTCATTGATTCCCTCCTTCAACCCTTCCGCATAGCCCTGAATCAACGCAATGGGAGTTTTTAACTCATGGGAAACGCTCGCCAGGAATTCTTTTCTCATCTCATCAATCTCGTTTTTATGTTCAATATCTTTCTGCAGCTCGTTATTCGCCGTTTTCAGTTCGGATATTGTCACCTCCAACGTATTAGATAGTTCGTTAATATTATTTCCAAGAAGCGCAATCTCTGTCTTGCTGTTCCCGCAATATTTTGCATCAAAATCCAGCCTCGCCATCCGTTCGGAAATTTCCGTCAGTTCCAAAATGGGTTCTGTCACTTTGCTCGACACTCTTACAATGATTATGCCGCTGATCACCATCGCCGCCACTCCGATATAAGCCAGCAGGAGATTGGCAATCGCAACGCTGTCTCTGATTCCTTCTAATGCAGATCGGAAAAGAAATATATTTCCGTTATCAAAAACGCCCCATATTTCGATATATTCCGTCTGAGTACGGGAATCCGTGATTCTCTGTATCGTGTAATTTTCTCCGGTCTCCAGGATAGCGTCTTCCGTCTCTTCTGCAAAATTATTAAAAAAATTCTCCCAAAGCCTTTTACTTAAAATCTCCTGGTCGTTTCTTGAAGTAATCAGCATCCGGGAGTCCGCATCCAGCACGATCAAGCTGATATTATCTGTCTCAATGATTTTTTGAAGCTGTATATCGAATTGCTCGGTCATCGCATTGCCCGAACTAAAAGCGCGGTTTACGACTGTATATGCATTCTTCAAAGCCCCCATCTTGTCTCTCATATAAAATCGGCCGAGAAATGTTCTGTTAGTAAACCAGCAAAGCAAAATAGTCGCAGACATCAGCCCTATAAATATCATTGCAAACTGCTTTTTTATTGAGTATTTCATCTTCATAGCCATAGTTCTCCCAGTCTGCCGCTCTTATCATCGCTTCCTTTATTCCACCTCAAATTTGTATCCCATCCCCCAAATGGTTTTGATCAATTTTCCTTTATTGCCCATTTTACTCCGAAGTTTCTTTACATGGGTATCTATTGTTCTTGCATCTCCAAAATAATCATAGTTCCATACACTGTTCAAAATCTTTTCGCGGGAAAGCGCAATTCCCTCATTCTCCATAAAATAAGACAAAAGCTCAAATTCCTTATAGCTAAGGTCTACTTGCCTGCCATCAATCAACACAATATGAGCCGCCTTATCCAACTGTATTCCCCCGGCATCCAGCGCTTCATCCGTGCTGACCTGATTTGTCCTGCGCAGAATCGCCTCCACTCTGGCCACCAATATTTTAGGGCTGAAAGGTTTTGAAATATATTCGTCTACCCCCAGTTGGAATCCAAGCAGCTCATCTCTTTCATCGCTTTTTGCAGTAAGCATAATAATCGGAACTTTGGAATAAGCACGTATTTCTTTGCATACCGCCCATCCGTCCACCTTTGGCATCATAACATCTAAAATCACCAGCGCGACATCCTTCTGTCCAAAAAAAATGTCCAATGCCGTACTGCCGTCCTCCGCTTCCACAACTTCATAATTATTTTTGACAAGAAAATCTTTTACTAATTTCCTCATCCTGCTCTCATCATCCACCACTAAAATTTTCAGCCTTTCCATAATATCACAAACTCCTTTTTACAGTTTTTATTCTCCGATATTATCCAAGCATCTATTTCTAACTGGTTTTCAGTATAACCGCTAATTATGTTAAAATTGTGAATTTTATTCGTCTATCATAAGATTTCTTTCTTTTTCCCGGATCACTTTCTCTCTCTCCGATAACTCCTGCTCCCACTGTGCGTATTTATTCACCAGATTACGTTTATAATTCAACACATTCGGATTATCGCTCGTATATGCGATATAAAACATCCCTCCAACTGCTATCGCGAGTACTATGTTCATGATAACGGAGATGATCAGGCTTTTCTTTGTATTACTTTTGGTTTTTTCCTGGATTCTCGGCTCCGGTATCCTGATATTATCCCCCACGCGGTGGGCAAATACGGTATATAATGCGACGGGCGGAACTTCTTCCGTCAGATCTGCCCTGCTGTTCAGTTCCCTTTGAAGCCTTTTTAAATATTCCCAGCCGACCGGAGTAACGAATATGCGGCTTTCTACCGCCTTTTTATAAACTAAGAGCATGTTCTCCGTTTTTCCCAAATCCATATGCTGTTCCAGATATTCAATTTTTTTCTCTTCCTGCCTTGCAGTCTCGGCATCTTCCGCCGTACCGAAGCAATACCCTTTCACAATATTGTTATTTTCACTCATGCTATCTTCCTTCACTCCCGCGGGCATTCGGTAAATAACTCGTTTAGAAAAGGGAAGCATCGACTTCCCTTTTACATCACTTACCCCAATTTTTATTATCCGCCCGTTCGATTACAGTTTAAAAATTTCCACATGTTTTTCCAGACTTTCCGATACCTTTTTCATCTGTTCCGAATTATCCGATATACCGGATACGATATTGGCAACCTCCGTTACTGCCGCGGATGCCTCTTCTGTGCTAGCCGCATTTTCTTCCGCAATGGCCGTCAGGTTCTGTACAATATCGACAACATTGATGCGGGCTTCGTCCATTCTTCCCGTTTTTTGCGCAATCGCCGTAATCCCTTCTATGGAACTGTCGATCCCGCTTTTCACTTGCCGGAAAATCTGATTGGTCTTATCCACATTCTCGCTTTGCCGGCCGATAATATCTCTTACCACATCCATTGTTTCCACCGCTTTTTCCGAATCTCTGATCAGGGAATTTACAATGGATTCTATTTGTTTTGCCGATTCATCGGACTGTTCCGCCAGTTTTTGTATCTGAGATGCCACCACTGCGAAGCCCCGCCCCTGTTCTCCTGCTCTTGCTGCTTCGATGGAAGCATTTAAGGACAAAAGATTGGTTTCTTCGGCAATCGATGTAATAATTTCCGTCGCTTCCCGAATCTTAACAGCGGACTGGTTCGTTGTGTTAGTCTGTCCGTAAATAACTTCAATGGCATCTTTCGTTTTCCGGTTGATCTCTTCCAGGTTTGCAAGTATTTCCATCGCATCATCACTGGATTTTCGTATGGAGGAAGCATTATCTCTTAAATTTTCCACTTCCATATTTGTTTCTTCCACCATGCTTCCCATCAGAATAACATTTTCCGTAGCTTTCTGTGTCTCTTCAGCCTGAGAAGTCGCTCCATCTGCGATTTCCGTCACGGTTTTCTCGACTTCCGCCATATTTTCCGCTGTACTTTCCGCATTAGCATTTAAGTTCTCCGATGCGTGGTAAATCTCTAGACTTTCTTCTTTTATTCCTTCCGCCATCTGCCGGAGGCTTTCCCGCAACCTGGTAATGGCCCGGCTCATGCTTCCTGTTTCATCTTTTCTGTGATTCAGTTTATCCTGTATATCGCTTTCCGTAAAATCCATATCTGCCATTTTTACCACAATATTCGTGATCTTATGAATTGGACTGACTGTAATGCCGGTTATCCATAAACCGAGCAATCCGAAAAAGACCAAGGCCAATATCGCCGTAAAACCAGTTTTCCTCAATATATAATCCACTACGGTAAAAACTTCTTCCTCATCCGCAGATATTACCAATATGTAACTGGCATTCACTCCCACATAATAAGCGGCATATTTGATAACGCCATTAAACTCATAACCGACCACATCCGGTTTCGGTATCTTGCCTGACCGGATATCTGCTACCAATGTTTTCACCACTTCATTTTCCACCGGCTGCCCTATTTTATCCGCCGTCGGATGATAAAGCATCGTTCCCTGCCCGTCCACCAGATATGCATAACTGGATGCTACGCCGTTGATTGATACCTCGCCAATCAGCTTCTGCAAATGAGCGGCATCCAAAACACTTTCATCCATTTGAACCGCCATATCCAGCATTTCGCCATATGCCTTTACCACATCGTTCATATAATTGCGGTTCATACCCGACAATTCTTCTTTTGTAACAGGTATGATCGATATGAGGAACAATGCGGAAACCATAATAATCGTTCCCACCAGCAACGCAACGATCCGCGTTCTGATAGAACTTAACATGTGTACCTCCAGGCCCTTCTCTTCTTTTTTCTCCACCCCGTATGCCTCCTACTGCATGAGTTCCGCGATAAGGAATCCTCCCACTCCGTGGGTCCCTCCTTACCTCGGGTACGTGATAAGGAATCCTCCCACTCCGTGGGTCCCTCCTTACCTCGGGTACGTGATAAGGAATCCTCCCACTCCGTGGGTCCCTCCTTACCACAATACATGGAATAGGCGGGAGTCGAACCCGCGTCCAAAGACCCATTCCCTGTCCTTCTACTATCATAGTCAATTATATTTCATTCCCTCCTATATTGGGAAATTGACAGCCCAATATATTCAGTAGCTTCATATTACGCCCATAAGCTCAAAGCTTTGCCCATGTCGTTTCCCGCATAGTCGATGCCCGGTTCCTGGCGTGCAGGTGCGTCAGGGCGGACAGCTGCCATTAGGCAGCGAATGCTAAATTATCTTCAGCGTTTATATTTAGATTCGCGATTTGACGCATCGCCTGCGGATAGCTTCTCCAGCTGCAAGACCCCTGTCGAAACCTTTACTATCCCTTGGTCTATACAACGATCCGGTATTTTCTAATTATCCCGAATGCGTCTCTATTATATAATATTTTTCCGTGGAATTCAATTCATTATCCTCTCATTTTTATTTTCAATTCTTTTTCGGCCTCTCTTCTCTGATCCTTTTTCGCGATATCCTGGCGTTTATCGTATAATTTTTTTCCTTTTGCAAGCCCTATTTCCACTTTTGCCCTGCCATCTTTAAAATATACTTGCAAGGGCACGAGAGTATATCCTTTTTCCGCTATTTTTCCCATTAATTTATTAATTTCTTTTTTGTGCAGCAGCAGCTTTTTTGTCCGAAGCGGGTCCTTATTAAAAATATTGCCTTTCTCATAAGGGCTTACATGCATTCCATATGCGAAAATCTCTCCATTCTCGATACGGATGAAGGACTCCTTAATGCTGCATTTCCCCATGCGCATTGATTTTACCTCCGTGCCGTGCAATACGATTCCCGCTTCATATTTTTCCTCTATAAAGTAATCGTGATACGCTTTCTTATTGTTGGCGACCAGCTTCATTGCTTCACTCATCACAATCATCCTCCACAAAGTCCACTGTTCTTGTAAAACGGTCTGTCCGCTCTACTACAATGGATATTCTCTGTCCCAGTTTATATTTTTTCCCCGTATCTCTTCCTACCATTTCATAATTGGCCTCATCATAATAAAAATAATCGCCTTTTAAAACGGATACGTGGATCAGTCCCTCTATCGTATTCGGAAGTTCCACATACAGTCCCCAGCTCGTAATGCCGGAAATAACCCCTTCATAATGTTCTCCGATATGATTTTCCATATATTCCGTCTTTTTCAGTTTATCCGTCTCCCGTTCCGCTTCCTCGGCGCGGCGTTCCATTTTGGAAGAACGTTCGGCTACGTGGGGAAGAATCGCTTCGTAATGGTCGATGCGGTTTTCTTTTAACCGGTTCCGCAAATGTTCCTTGATGATTCTATGGATCTGCAAATCAGGATACCTTCGGATCGGAGAGGTAAAATGGCAGTAATATTTGCAAGCCAGGCCGAAATGCCCTGTACAATCCACGGAATATCTGGCCTGTTTCATACTTCGAAGGGCCAAACGGCTGATCAGCGCTTCTTCCGGCGTTCCCTCCGCTTTTCCCAGCAGCTTCTGTATCTCTTTCGGATGTACCTCTTCCTTAGCTGTTTTGATGCCATATCCGAAATTGCTGATAAAAATTCCAAGCTGGTTGATCTTCTCCGGATCTGGATTATCGTGCGTCCTGTATACAAAGGGCAGTTCCATCCAGTAGAAATGCTGCGCTACCGTTTCATTGGCCAGCAGCATAAAATCCTCGATAATCTTCGTAGCCGTATTTCTTTCATACGGTTTTACATCGACAGGCCTTCCTTCTTTATTCAGCACAATTTTTGTCTCCGGAAAATCAAAGTCTATAGATCCTCTCTTTTTCCGCTTTGCCCTGAGTATGCCGGATAAAACCTCCATTTCTTCAAACATGGGGACGAAATCTTCATATTTTTTGCGTTCCCCGGGATCCTTATCCTCCAGTATCTTCTTTACGCTCGTGTATGTCATGCGCCGGTCTACGCAGATTACCGATTCCACGATCCGGTAATCTTTCACTTCTCCTGCGGCATCTATCCTCATCAGGCAGCTCAATGCCAGCCTGTTTTCTCCAGCGTTTAAAGAGCATATCCCATTGGAGAGTCTATGGGGCAGCATAGGGATCACCCTGTCTACCAAATATACGCTTGTGCCTCGTTTCAATGCTTCTCTGTCCAAAGCGGAATTTTCCTGTACGTAATTCGTCACATCCGCAATATGAACGCCCAGCAAAAAATCTTCCCCGTCTCTGGACAGGCTTACCGCATCGTCCAGGTCTTTTGCATCTTCTCCGTCAATCGTCACCATTGCCAGTCCGCGCAAATCTTCTCTGCCCTGCATATCCGCCTCGGACACCTCCTGACCCACACGGCATGCCTGGTTTAAAACCCTTTCGTTAAACTCCATGGGAATGTCAAAACTTCTGACAATAGAAAGGATATCCACTCCCGGATCGTTCAGATGTCCGAGAATCTCTATCACTTTTCCTTCCGGCCTCTTTCTTTCACCGCCATAAGATATCAGTTCCACCACTACTTTATGCCCGTCAACCGCCCCTTTGGACTGTTCGCTTGGAATAAAAATATCCGTCGCCAGTTTCGTATTGTCAGGGATCACAAATCCAAAGTTTTTTCCCTTCTGGAAAGTTCCCACCACTTGCGCCATCCCTCTTTCCAAAATCTTTACGACTTCGGCTTCCTGTCGTTTTCCACTCTGTTCGGGCAGCAGCCTTACCTGGACAGTATCGTTATGAAAAGCGCCGTTCACCCTGTCTTCCGGAATAAACAGATCGGTCTCCCTTCCTTCCACTTCCACAAAGCCAAACCCTCTGGCATTGCTGATAAAAGTCCCTTTTATCATATCTTTGCCTGGCTTTACATACTTTCCTTTTTCCGTAATGCCGATCCGGCCTTCCCGTAAAAGCTCATCCAGCAGTTCACGAAACTGTCCTCTCTCTTCCTTTGACACCTGCATGAAAACAGCCATTTCTTTTTCTTTCATGGGAACATAAATTTCATCCTGTATCAGTTCACATATAATTTTTTTTCTTTTTTCCTGTAATTGTTTATTCATTTTCCTCTATTCCTTATTTCCTCTGCCCTCATAACACCCTTATCATTATAGGCCTTATAACACAAAAAACGCCCTTGATTTCTGCAAGAGCGCTTTCGTATCTTTTCTTAAAATACATTGAGATTCAAAATAACCGCTAAAATAATGAAACCGACAGCCAGATACTTCGTGACCTTTACCAGCGTTCCTTCCATGGAACGCCCTTTGTTCTTTCCCCAATAAGTCTCCGCCGCACCGCTGATCGCGCCTAAACCTGCCGATTTTCCTTCCTGCATCAATACTAATATAACCAGCGCTATACAAATTATAATAAATACTACCAATAATATCGTTCTCAGAACCTGCATTTTTCTCTCCATTTCTGCACGGCTTTATCGTGCATAGTAAGTTTGTGGACGCCGTGCAAACACAAACCCGAGATTGAAAATTTTTATTTTTCAATCTTTACATCTCCTAGTACACGTGGAATTTAGTCTATCATAATTTTTTTAAATAATCAAGTATTTTATGGAAATCAACTTTGATATATTAATTTCCGCACTATTTTTATCTATTTCCAAAACATTCCAAAACCTGTCACTCATTCTTCGATTTCCACTTGGCACATCTTCATGGTCAAGAGCGCTGCCGCATGGCTCTCCGGCGTCACGCCCGCACAGCAGGAAGCATCCACGCAGATTCTTGCTTTCGGCACCGCCGTTTTCAGCAACAGCGCATTTGTTACCACGCAGATATCCGTGCATAATCCGACCAATTCAATCTCTATTTCCCCTTTTCCGCTCTCTTCCCGCAGCTTTCGCACCAGCTCTTCGGAACCGAATAACGGTTTGTCAATCAAAACCGCTTCCGGCATTGCCTGAGCCACTTCTCTGCGGATCTCCCATCCTTCCGTTCCTTTTATGCAATGTTCCACCGGCAGGTATTTTCCCTCCGGCGTTTCCAGATAGTCCTTCCCATGTGTATCCCTGGTGGCATAAATGCAGTCCGGAGGATAACTATGTATTTTTCGTATCACGTTGCCCACAATACCGGCCGCCTCCGCCGTTCCTAATGCTCCATCAATAAAATCATTCTGCATATCCACTACTACCAATATCTTTTTCATGGTTTTCATCCTCCTAAAACGTGCGCCGCTTTAACGGCAAACTTCCACTACACGGGTCTGCGCATCGCACCCCGGTGCATAAAAAATCCGGCGGCCATATAGCCGCCGAATTTAATATATCCTCGAATCCTTCCATTGTCAATCGTTTTATATCTTATTAAAGGGTTCTTTATAAGCACCGACTTCTCCCAGTTCTTCTTCAATCCGAAGCAGCTGGTTATATTTTGCCACCCGGTCCGAACGGCAGGGGGCGCCGGTTTTAATCTGTCCGGCATTCACCGCCACCGCCAGATCCGCAATAAAAGTATCTTCCGTTTCCCCGGATCGATGGGAAATCACTGCCCGATATGCATTCTTATGGGCCATCTCTATCGCCTCCATGGCTTCTGAGACCGTACCGATCTGGTTCACTTTTACCAATATGGCATTGGCCACCTGCAGCTTAATTCCGGCATCCAGGCGTTTCGTATTAGTCACAAACAAGTCATCCCCTACAAGCTGTATTTTTCCGCCGAGGCGCCTTGTCAATTCCTTCCATCCGTCCCAATCGTCCTCCGCCAGCCCGTCTTCAATGGAAATAACCGGGAATTTTTCGATCAGGTCTTCATAATAAGAGATCATTTCCGCCGTGTCCCGCACCACTTCGCTGCCTTTCAATCTGCTTTCCCCTGGAAAATGGTACATACCCGTTTTTTCATTATACAATTCGCTGCTCGCCACATCCAGAGCGATCTTGATATCCTGTCCCGGAATATACTTACTCGTCTCAATGGCTTCCACGATTAGGGAAAGAACGGCCTCCGCATCCGGTAGATCCGGCGCAAATCCGCCTTCATCGCCAACCCCGGTGGAAAGTCCTCTGTCATTCAATATTTTTTTCAGGTTATGATAGATCTCAGCACAGATGCGCATCCCTTGTGCAAAGCTCTCCGCCTGCACTGGCATGATCATAAATTCCTGAAAATCCACCGTATTCGCCGCATGCTTTCCCCCGTTCAAAATATTCATCATCGGAACGGGAAGCAGCCTGGTATGCGCGCCGCCGAGATATCGGTAAAGCGGCATTTCCAGCGCTTCCGCCGCCGCTCTTGCACAGGCCATGGACACGCCCAGCGTAGCATTCGCCCCCAGGTTCCCTTTATTATCCGTTCCGTCCGTTTCCACCAATATCCGGTCGATCATCCCCTGATCCATCACGTTCTTACCGACCAGCGCATCCCTTAGCTTTGTATTGATATTTTTGACCGCATTTTTTACGCCAAGCCCAAAATATCTGGTTTCCCCGTCCCTTAGTTCCACCGCTTCGAACCGGCCTGTACTGGCTCCAGAAGGAACCGCCGCACGTCCTGTAATGCTTCCTTCCACGACCACTTCCGCTTCCACCGTAGGATTACCCCTGGAATCCAATATTTCCCTTCCCCGTACATCCGTAATTTTTAAATATAGATTCATAGCATCCTCCATTCCTTCCGCCTGATCTTCAGGCATAGCTATTTTCTATATTTATTTCCTTATTTTGAAAAAATCATAGATACAAATTTTTCCAATTCGGAGTTACCGGTTTTCCTCCTGCGTCCGCTCCACTTTCCGTATGATCACACTGCATCCGGTAAAATATAAGAACGTGCCGTCTTCCCTTCATTTATAAGCCGTCTCCGCATCCAGCCAGCCCGGAATCCTGTCCGCAATCAGGGACGCCCCCGTATCTCCGCGATATACGGCGCTGTCTGTCCTTCCGTCTTTATACTTTATCGATACATAATAGTCGCTGGATATTTCCCCCGCGCCTTTCCATTGTCTGGACAAATACGACGGATATACGGCTTCTGCCAATTCCTTTATCTTATCTTCTTCCGTAAATGTTTTCGTCACAGAAACATCTTCCATATCGATCATATAGTAGTTATCTCCATACTTTTTCTCCATTTCTTTGCGCAATTTCACCGCCTCTTCCGTATGATTGTTAGTCACCGTAATGCTCTCAATATCCTCTGCTTTCAGGTAAGTATCCGTACCAATCCCCTTTTCCTCCAGATACCCTCGCAGATGGCTGAATGAGGGATAGACGCTGATGCTTGATTCATAAATACTATAAGTATTTTGATTCCATTCCCCTTTTGTCTCCATTTCTATGACCCCGCACTGGAATTCATCCCTTAAAGTGGAATAATTAAAATTTTCCATGTCTTTTTTCCATAATTCCCGTACGGTATCCGCCTCCTCCGGGTTCAGGTTTTCCACACGGAAACCGTTATGAAAAACAATTTCTTTTATCTTATGCGTTTCTACATATTCCTTTATATACGCATAATCGTTGTCATCATAGTTCTGGTACGCCATCTTTTTATATTCTTCGCTTCCGATGATCCTGTTCAGCAGTTCTTCCTCGTCGCCATTTACCGCAAAATTCCTCCAAACCACTTTCCCGTTCTTCATCCGGTAAGCCACATCCATCCATACCAGAAAATCGCCTTCCTCCGTCTTTTTCGAAGACAATTCACAGATCGCTTCTATGTCCTTCACACCTGGTTTTCCTAATGCGTATTCTTCCCAACCGACTGTTTTCATGTTTTCATCCACATACTCCATGTTTCCTCTGGAGAAAAGGAATACCGCATCTTCCAATTTTTCAGGAGACGGCTCCCAGGCATCGTATCCTATTAAATCAAAGCAGAACACCGACGCAATCGCTGCCGTACACAAACCGGAAACCAATATCTGACGTTTTTTTCGGAAAGCTGCTTTTATATCCGCTTCATAAATGACTTCGATAACCGCATTGCTTAGAATAACCGCTATGATCACCGAAAATACCACTAATACGCCATTCGATACCACAATATCGTCTACAATCAGCGCCGCTCCAAGGGAAAAAGGCACCGTCAGAAAAAGTTTAACCACAGCCTTCGTTTTTTCAAAAGCCATCGCTTTCCCCGCCGCTTCCGACGGCCTTTTCCAATAGCAATAATAAGCCAGGCCGGTAATGGCCGCTGTCAGAAGAAGCATTCCGAAAAGGGCTGCCAGCGGCAGTCCCCCGCCGTCAAAAACCTCCGCTGCCTGGCCAAAGTACCAGAAAGGTGACAGGTAAAGCGCATCCCTGGAAGAATAATAACAATAATAAGAAAAGAATTTGATCATATATGCTTCCACCAGCAGCCTGACGATCAACTCGTACACGAGAAAAATCACCGTCGCAAATACCGTAATCACCAGATTCCCGGTCAACATCACCGCCAGGATGGCAAATCCATAAATTCCTAAATAGAGGAGCAAATGAAGCACAGCCGCTATCAAGGCTTTTGAAAAGATATGTCCGTTCATACCGCCGCTGAACCATGCAATCACCATTGCCAGCAACAGATTCACCAGATAAGGAACGAAACAGATCAATATTCCATTCGTAAAAATCACGGCAAATCTGCGGGATTTCTTTACCGGGACACTATGATACAAGTCTACTTTTTTTCTGCTATAGAGATAGGAAAATCCCTGTATCGCACAGATAACAGCGACCACTGTCACCAGCACGGCAGTCGTATTGTAGCCGCCTCCCAGCCATGCTTCCGCTGTCTCCGCCAGCCGTTTCCTGGCCGCTTCCCCAACCATTCCGTCGATTCGATTATGCTCCATCTTCCGGCTCATCAGCATCGCCATGCCCACCGGATAATAGAAAAGCCAAAACAGTTCGGATACGATCCATAGCCATATCCTTCGTTTACTATTTTCTTTTAAGCTAACCAAAAATGAGTTTTTTGACATCATATCCTGCCACCTCCGTTTCGCTGATAAATATTTCCTCCAAAGAAAGGGGCAGCGCTTCAAAAAATACCGTATCCACCGTCGCAAAATGGCCGATGATTTCTTCCCTTGATCCCCTTACCGTGAGAGTATGCAAGGATCCCCTTTTTTCTTCCTTTATGATATCCACGCCTTCCATTCCTTTTTTCTTATCTTCTTCCGTGGAAAATACGCATTGTACTTTTTGGATATTGCATTTCATATCCTCCAGATCTTTTGATAAAAGAACCCCTCCTTTATGCAAAAGCCCTACATGGTCGCAGATATCCTCCAGTTCCCTTAAGTTGTGGGATGCGATAATGGGTGTCAGCCCCCTGCTTTCCATTTCTTTTGCAAAAACACTTTTAATCCCCTGGCGCATGACCGGATCCAGTCCGTCAAAGGTTTCATCGCACAGCAAATATCTTGCGCCGGAACAAATACCGTATAAAAGGGCCAGCTGCTTTTTCATTCCTTTGGAAAAAGTATTGATTTTTCTCTTTTTATCGAGTCCGAAACTTTCCAGATACCGGTAAAAGTCTTCCCTGAGGAATTCCTCGTACACCGTGGAAAAATATTTTTCCATTTCCATCGCGTTTGCATTGGCAAAAAAGTAAGGTTCATCCGCTATAAAAAATATTTTTTTCTTCGCTTCCACCTGGTCAAATACCGGAATCCCATCCACCGTAATGCTTCCTTCATCCGCTTTTAAAACGCCGGCTATCATCCGAAGCACGGTGCTTTTTCCCGCCCCGTTAGTTCCGATCAGCCCGAACACCGTATTTTCCCTCATTTGTACGCTCACCCGGTCTACCGCCAGTATATCCGCATAGGATTTGCTGATATTCGTTACCTCAATCATCCCGCTCTCCCTTCCTTTCCCCGCTTATTCTTCGATTCCCTGAAGGCATTCGATAAAATCTGTTTTGGTCATCCCCAATTCTCTGCCTTCCCTGTACAGGTAGATCACTTTTTGTTTCATCTCTTCTTTCCTTTCATCCAGAAGCCCGCTGCTGTCCGCAACAAAATTTCCTCTGCCTTTCACTACGTAAAGGTATCCCTGCCGCTCCAGTTCCGCATACGCTTTTTGAATCGTATTCGGATTGATGGACAACTCCACCGCCAGGCTTCGCACCGACGGCATCTGCTCATCCTTTTGCAAAACACCTTTCAATATGAGCAGCTTAAATTTTTCCACCACCTGCTCATAGATCGGGCTGGTGTCCTTATAATCCAGAATTATCATACGCGCTCCTTCCTTCTGTCACGTCACCAGTTTATACTGTACTATCACAACTAATACGCTTAATATACAATGGATTACTGGAATTGTCAACGGAAAATTGCCCGAATACAAAAAAATATAAGCCGGCAGATTCTTTCTCTGCCGGCTTATGCCTTTCTATCCGTCGCATTCCGCTATTTTCCGGTCATGCGTTTTATCTTCTATCTTTTCATCAGCAGGGATTTCCCTGTCATTTCTGCCGGCTGTTCCATTCCCATGATCTCGATCATCGTAGGGATAATGTCAGCCAGGCATCCGCCTTCCCTCAGTGTATAATCCTTTTTATAATTTACAAGGATAAACGGAACCGGATTGGTCGTATGAGCGGTAAACGGTTCACCTGTTTCATAATCCACCAGCTGTTCCGCATTGCCGTGGTCCGCGCAGATGAACATCGTTCCGTCCACTTCCTTAATGGCTTCCACTGCCCTGCCTACGCATTCGTCCACAGCTTCCACAGCTTTGATCGCTGCTGCTTCCACTCCGGTGTGTCCGACCATATCGGGATTTGCAAAATTAATGATAATTACGTCGTATTTGCCCGATTTAATAGCCTCCACCAGCTTATCGCATACTTCGTAAGCGCTCATCTGGGGCTTTAAATCATACGTTGCAACATCCTTGGGAGAATTCACGAGAATCCTGTCCTCCCCTTCGTTGGGTTCTTCCACGCCGCCGTTGAAGAAGAATGTAACATGGGCATATTTTTCCGTTTCGGCGATTCTCGCCTGAGTCATCTTATTGGCTGCAAGCCATTCGCCAAAGGTATTTTCCACCGTGATTTTATGGAATGCCACTTCTTTATTCGGGATCGTAGGATCATAATCGGAAAAGCACACATAGGTCAGATCCAGCCTTTCTCCCCTGTCAAAAGCGGTAAATTCATCGTTGCAGAAACATCTTGTGATTTCTCTCGCTCTGTCCGGTCTGAAGTTAAAGAAAACAACGGAATCCTTATCCCTGATGGTAGCCACCGGCGCGCCATCCTTTACTACTACGGTGGGTTTTACAAATTCGTCCGTTTCTCCTCTTTCATAGGACTCCGCAATGGCAGCAGGGCCTCCTGCCGCAGTCAGACCCTCTCCTTTTGTGAGCGCGTCGTAAGCCAGTTTCACTCTGTCGTAATTATTATCACGGTCCATCGCATAATAACGGCCCATTACGGAAGCAACTTCACCTACGCCGATTTCTTTCATTTTTTCTTCCAGCTCCTCTACGAAGCCCTTGCCGCTCTCAGGAGGCGTGTCCCTGCCGTCCAGGAAGCAGTGTACATATACTTTAGACAGGCCGTTCCTCTTGGCCAACTCGAGAATACCGTAAATATGGGTATTGTGGCTGTGTACTCCGCCGTCGGATACCAGTCCGAACATATGCAGCGCGGAATCATTTTTCTTGCAATTATTCACCGCATCCAGAAGCGCGGGGTTTTCAAAGAAAGTGCCGTCCTGAATCTCTTTTGTGATCCTGGTCAGTTCCTGATACACGATGCGCCCTGCGCCCATATTCAGGTGCCCTACTTCGGAGTTTCCCATCTGCCCCTCCGGCAGACCTACCGCCATTCCGCTGGCATTTCCTTTTACAAAAGGATATTCCTTCATCAAACCGTCCATCACCGGAGTAGCCGCTTCCACTACCGCATTGCCATCTTTTCTTTCATTCAGCCCATACCCGTCAAGAATCATTAAAACTGTTGGTTTCCTGCTCATTTTTCTCTCTCCTTTTTCTATTTTTACTGCCGGCCCCTGCCTGGCATATATTATAATCCGACTGTAATTATACCCATTTTTTCCCCCGTTGTAAACACGGAAATCAATTTTTGCAAATGCCATCGCTGCAGGAAAGAAAAATGGCAGGAGGCGCGGTGACGGAGAATGGGGCGGCCGGGGGCGGGGATTTTCCGCTGTTACGTACCATCAGTTATTCCATTTATGAAATGGCCAAAAACGAAGGGGGAAATTGCCATGGAGGGCAATTTCAGGAAGCGTGGGCATGGATGCCCTTGCTTCCGCCCCGGCCGGTTTGATCATTTGCGCCCATTTCATTAATGAAATCTGATGGAACGTTCCAGCGGAAAATCCCCGCCCCCGGCCGCCCCATTCTCCGTCACCGCGCCTCCTGCCATTTTTCCTTCCGGCGGCGATGGCATTTGCAAAAATTAATTTCTGTCATATTACAAATTAGTGTTTGTATTTTTCTTAAAAAAGAGCTAAAATGTTAAGAATCATGCAGTTACGGAGGTTATTATGGTATCTTTACTTGCGAAAATATGGATTAAAAATAGAAACAATACATCGGCGCCGGAAGTGCGTAAAGCTTATGGAGTGCTTTGTGGCAGCGTAGGGATCGGACTGAATATCCTTTTGTTTGCTGGCAAGTTCCTGGCGGGCCTGATCAGCGGCTCTATCGCCATCACGGCAGACGCCTTCAACAACTTATCCGACGCCGGCTCTTCCCTTATCACTTTGGTAGGGTTCCAGATGGCCGGGCAGAAACCGGATCCCCATCATCCTTTCGGCCATGGCAGGATCGAATATCTGTCCGGGCTTTTCGTTTCCGCTGCCATTCTGATTATGGCCTTCGAGCTGGTACGCACTTCCTTCGATAAAATCATCCACCCGGAACCTGTCGAATTCAGCAGCCTTACGATCATGATCCTGCTCGTTTCCATCGCCGTCAAACTATACATGGCATACTATAACAACAACATCGGCAAAAAAATAGACAGCGCCGCCATGAAGGCCACTGCCACCGACAGTTTGAGCGACACCCTGGCTACCACCGTCGTTCTGATCGCCTCTGTCACGGCTCATTTCACCGGGCTTAATATCGACGGCTATTGCGGCGTCCTTGTGGGGCTGTTCATTTTTTACGCCGGCTACTGTGCCGCCAAGGATACCATCAGCCCTTTGCTCGGCCAGCCTCCCCACCCCGATTTTGTAAAAAATGTGGAACGTATCGTTATGAGCTACGAACTTATCCAGGGAATCCACGATATGGTCGTCCACGACTACGGCCCTGGCCGTGTCATGATCTCCCTCCATGCGGAAGTACCCGCGGATGGCAATCTCCTCGTACTCCACGATACGATCGATAATATCGAACACCGCCTTCACGACGAACTCCAATGCGACGCCGTCATCCATATGGATCCGATCATCACCGATGATAAACAAACAAACCGCCTACGGCAGACCATCGCCGACTTGCTGAAAAATACATACCCGGAAGTCCGCTTCCATGACTTCCGCCTGGTCAAAGGCCCTACCCACACCAATATCATTTTTGATATCGTAGTTCCTTTCGCCTATCGGGAAAGCGACGAAGCGATTACCGACTTCCTGGAACAAGAAATACATAACATCGACGCCTCCTATTCCGCCGTCATACAAGTAGACAAAGCCTATACCGGAAACGCCCTATAAACCCGTTCAATCAAACTATCCAATAAGGAAATCAATTTTCATAAAGGGAATGCCTCTCCGGCAGCTGGCGCTCTCCCAAAGGCGGCGGTTTTTGTCCGGGGCTTCCAATCAGATTTCATTAATGAAATGGACAAATGCCGTAAAACCGGCCGGGGCGGAAACGAAAGGCATCCATGCCTTGCGTTTCCTAAAATTGCCATCCCTGGCAATTTTCCCCTGGGTTTTTGACCATTTCATAAATGAAATTGCTGATTGTACGCAACGGACAAAAACCGCCGCCTTTGGGAGAGCGCCAGCTGCCGGAGCGGCATTCCCTTTATGAAAATTGATTTTACCCCCTATTGACAATTTTTCTTTCACCCTATATAATTTTATTGTATTATTTTATTAATACAATAAAACATGTCAATATGGCAAGGAGGTACGTATCATGGATATGCATACAAAAAAAATGATTGCGCCTATCGTTATAGCTTCTCTTTTTATCTTATACTATATCGGTTTTTTCGTTCTCTGTATGTTCATTCCTATAGCTCCATTGCCAAAGCTTCTGCTGGGGATTGTGCCGCTCTTGCTTGCGGGGGTATGCATTTATGTTCTGGCAGAACGAATCAAAGAGATAAGGAGCGGTGAAGAAGATGATCTTAGTAACTACTGATTACATTTCGGGCAAAGACCTGGAGATGCTTGGGCTTGTAAAAGGAAGCACCATACAGTCAAAAAATATCGGAAGGGATATTACACAGGGCTTCAAAACACTTGTAGGCGGTGAATTGGGCGCTTATACGGAAATGATGAATGACGCAAGGGCTCTGGCAACAAAAAGAATGGTTGCGGAGGCAGAGTCCATGGGCGCGGATGCCATTGTCAACATCCGTTACGCTTCCTCTGCTGTTATGCAGGGAGCGGCAGAGGTAATGGCTTACGGCACTGCTGTTAAATTCGTATAAAAGTTTGAGATCGAACAGGGAAGATTTCTTCCCTACTCGCCGCGCGGGGTGCGTGCAGCAAAGCTGCTAATTTCCTTACACACCTCTGCGCATAAAAAAGGATTGTCACATTTTCGTGACAATCCTTTTTTTCAGCTTCCAAAGGGACTCGAACCCTTGACCTACGCATTACGAATGCGTCGCTCTACCAACTGAGCCATGGAAGCACTCGCAAATGCTATTATAAAGGGTAATTCTCTTTTTTGCAAGAACTATTTTCAAGAAATTTAATTTTTTAGCATTTTTTTCGTTTTTCCTTTCTTTCTTCCCGCCAAATGAAGATCCATCTGCGGATAAGGAATGCCGATCCCGGCTTCATCCAACGCGTATTTCACATTCTCTGTCAAACGCCATTTGCCCTGCCAGTAACCATCCATGGAAAACCAGCAGCGAATCCCAAGATTCACAGAACTTTCCGCCAGCTCGTCCACATAAACAAAATGTTCTTTCGCTTTTAAAACGCCTTCGTCTTCCTCTAAAACTTTTTGCAGAACTTCTTTCGCCTGGCGGATATCCGCATCGTAGGATATCCCTACTTTAAGATCCAGCCGTCTGCTGTCACAGGCGGTCACATTCGTCAAACTGGAATTGGCCAAAGTTCCGTTCGGAAGCACAATGACCCTGTTATCCACCGTTGTCAGCTTTGTATAAAACAACTCTATGGAAATTACCGTTCCTTCGTTGCCGTTCGTATCTTCCTTGATGTAATCGCCTACTTTAAAAGGTTTCAACATCAGGATCAGCACGCCGCCTACAAAGTTTGCCAGGCTTCCCTGAATAGCAAGGCCGATCGCAACACCCGCGGAACCCAGTAATGCCAGAATGCTCGCCGCATCCAAGCCAAAACCGGATGCTATGGTGATCAACAGCACGACATACAGGGAAAACTTAAGAAAGGAATCGATAAACTGTATGACTCCCTGGTCGGCGCTTCCCCTTTCCAAAGATTTCTTCACCAATCTGCGCACCACTTTAATCAGTTGTACACCTATGAATAACACAATAGCCGACAACACGATTCTGGTTCCCAGATGTAACGCCTTTTCCGGCAGTTCCTGTATAAATCTCTCTATCATTCCGATGCCAGTCTCCTATTCTGCTTTTTTTCTCTTCTTCTTTTTCGCCGTTTTTTGTTCCTTTATGACCTTCTCCTCTTCCAGCCTGACTAACTCCACTTCCTTTAAGATCTGTTCCGCACGTTCTTTCGCCGCTTCCGCTTCGCGCAGAGCGCGTTCAACCTCCGCCTCTTTCTCCAGGCGTTCTCTTTCCAGTTGTTCTATCTTTTCCAGGCGTTCTCTTTCCGCGGCCTCTTCTCTTTCCCTCTTTTCCCTTTCCTTTTTCTTTCTGTCGATTTCTTTCTGCTCTTCTTCCGTATAAGGAGTATAACCAAAAATACTTACCGAAAGCGGTGCGCTTGTCATACGGATGGAATTTTCCCTGCCGTCGTACTCTTCTTCCTCGGAACAGATCACTTCCGCATTTACATTTCCTTCTCCTCCGAATTCCTCCGCGTCCGTATTTAATATTTCTTTATATTTTCCGGCATAGGGCACTCCGATGGTGAATTCCCGGCATACATTGGCAAAATTAGCCACCACTACCAGCGTTTCCTCCGGTTTGTCCGCCTTGCGTACAAAAACAAGCATGCAATCGTTGGAGGAGATGCAGTTCACCCATTCGAAACCATCCCAGGACGTGTCATATTTATATAAAGCCGGAGAAGATGTGTACAGCCTATTCAGCGCCTTTACGAGATTCTGCACCCCTTTATGGCTGTCATAAGCGGTCAGTCCCCATTCCACTTCTCTTTCCTCATTCCATTCGTCAAACTCCCCGATATCCTGCCCCATAAACAGCAGCTTTTTCCCCGGATGCATCATCATATAAGCATATGTCAACCTTAAATTGGCGAATTTATCCTTTATTTCACCAGGCATCTTCCCGATCAGGGTTCCTTTCCCGTGAACCACTTCATCATGGGAAAATACGAGCATAAACTGCTCGCTGTAAGCATATATCATGCTGAAAGTCAGCTCATTGTGGTGATGCGCCCGGAAGTACGGATCACAGGCGATATAACCAAGAAAATCGTTCATCCATCCCATGTTCCATTTGATGTCGAAGCCAAGGCCATTGTCTTCCACATCTCCCGTTACCTTCGGCCAGGCAGTGGACTCTTCCGCAATCATCAGCACTCCTTCATCGCGTCTTTTCACGATCGAATTCAAATGCTTTAAAAATTCTACCGCTTCCAGGTTTTCATGTCCGCCATAAATATTCGCCACCCATTCCCCGTCGTTTTTTCCATAATCCAGATAAAGCATGGATGCCACCGCATCGATACGGATGCCGTCCGCATGATATTGCTCGATCCAGTACAAAGCATTGGCAATCAGATAATTGGAGACCTGGGGCCTGCCATAATTATAGATCAAAGTCCCCCAATGCGGATGGCTTCCCTGTCTCGGATCCTGATGTTCGTAAAGACATGTTCCGTCAAAATTGGACAGTCCGTAAGTATCCCTTGGAAAGTGAGCCGGAACCCAGTCCAGAATAACGCCGATGCCCGCCTTATGCATTTCGTTCATAAAGAACATAAAGTCTTCGTTCGTGCCATATCTTGCCGTCGGCGCATAATAGCCGATCACCTGGTATCCCCAGGAACCGTCAAAGGGGTGTTCCATCACGGGCATCAGTTCGATATGGGTATATCCCATTTCTTTTACATAATCAATCACAAGGGGGGCAAGCTCCCTGTAATTCATGTATTTTCCCTCTTCTCCCTGGCGGAAGGAACCGAGATACAGTTCATAAATGCTGACCGGTTTGTCGCTTCCCTGTCTTTCCTTCCTTCCCTGTATCCACTCTTTATCTTCCCATTTCACCTTGCTTCCGGCATCTTCTCTTATGATGGATGCGGTATCCGGCCTAAGCTGCTGCCCGAAAGCATAAGGATCTGCTTTCAGGTAAGTCAGTCCGCCCTTCACCTTCACTTCGTATTTATAATTCTGTCCTGCTTTCGCATCCGGCACAAAGATCTCAAAGATCCCCGAATCGCCCAGCTTCCTCATCTGGTGGATGCGTCCGTCCCAGTCATTAAAATCCCCTACCGCGCTGACACGCAGGGCATTGGGCGCCCACACTGCAAAATATACGCCTTTCACCCCATCCACCGTCATAGGATGCGCTCCCAGCTTATTATATATGGTATAATGAATCCCTGCAGCAAACTTATCCATATCGCTTTGATCGATCTGCGGCGAAAAATTATAGGCGTCTTTTACTTTTTTCAGGCTGCCGTCTTCGTATTCCGCAATATACTCATAGGAAAACGGAGTCTTTCCGGGAACAAGCACCGCAAAAAAGCCCTGTTCGTCCGCCATTTCCATTTCATAACTCTTTTTATCCTTCTTACTCTGTAAAATAACGCCCTTCGCTCCCGGAAGATACACCTGTACGAGAGTATTATTCCCAACCACATGAGCCCCCAGCGTCCTATGGGGATTATCGGACTCCGAATAGATAATTTCCTCGATATCCGGCCAGTTCATTAATTTATATAATTTGTTATTCATATATTACTTCTCCTCCATTCCGTTATATTCTATGGATCAGCAGTCCGCTTCTTAACTTCGGTTCAAACCAGGTGGACTTGGGCGGCATCAACTGCCCGGCATCCGCAACGGCAAACAATTCCGCAACCGAAGTAGGACACATGGAAAACGCCACGGCGGCATCCGTATGTACCCGGCGTTCCAGCTCCTCCAGCCCCCGTATGCCCCCTACAAAATCAATCCGCTTATCCGTTTTCGGATCCTGTATGCCAAGCACCGGAGCCAGCAGCCTATCCTGCAAAATGGCTACATCCAGCCACTTTTCCGGATGTTCTTCTTCCTTTTTTTTCTCCGGCATTTCTTTTACCCGCAAACGGTACCAGCCATCTTCCAAATACATTCCAAAGCAGCCCTTTTCTTCCGGTCTGTACGGCCCCTGATCCGCTTTTTCTACCAGAAAGCTTTCCGAAATACGCCGTATCAATTCCCCTTTTTCCAATCCGTTCAAGTCTTTTACCACCCGGTTATAGTCCATGATCATCAGCTGGTCGTCAGGAAACAGAACCGAAAGAAAGTAATTGAATTCTTCCTTTCCCGTATTCCCGGGATCCGCCTCCCTGCGTTTGAGGGAAACTTTTACCGCAGAGGCGCATCTGTGATGCCCGTCCGCAATATAAATGCGGCCTACTTCCTGAAATGCTTTCCTGATCCGCTCTACCGCTCCGGTTTCCTCTATTTTCCATATCCTGTGAATAATACCGTCGGAAGCCGTAAAATCATAGAGCGCCCGATCCTTACGCGTTCTCTCCATCTCTTCCTGTATCACCGGATGAGAACGGTATGCCAGAAAAATAGGCCCCGTCTGCGCCTTGCAGACATCCACATGTCGTATCCTGTCGATTTCCTTATCTTCCCTTGTATTTTCATGTTTCCGGATCACCTGATGCAAGTAATCATCCACGGAAGAACAGGCCGCTATCCCTGTCTGTGATCTGCCATCCATCACCAGTTCATATACATAATAGCATTCCCCTGTTTCCTCCACCAATTCCCCGTTTGTCACCATTTCCCAAAGCAAGTCCCGGGCTTTTTCATATACCATATCCGCATAAGCGTCCACATCGTCCGTAAACTGCGTTTCCGCCCTGTCGACCCGCAGAAAAGACAATGGCTCCCTTTCCACTTCCCGCTTCGCCTCCTCCCTGCTGTACACATCATAGGGAAGGGCGGCTATTCTCTGTTCCAGTCCCTCCTTTGGCCGGATTGCCTTAAAAGGTTTTACGTCCGCCATACATATATCCTCACATTTTCCTGTAACTTTTCTATAAGGATTATTTTAGCAAATTAACCTATACAGCACAAGCATCAAGTGATAAAATGTTATTGTTCCCCCCCCGAACAATGACATTCAATAATTCCGATAAGGAGATGGTGCTATGACTGACGAAAATAGAAAAATCTGGGAAAGAATCAGCGCTTATGCGGAAGAAGTGTTAAAGGACATCGATCCCCAAAAAACACAAGTATCCGTACAGTTGGACGCCTTGCGCCCTGTCATGGAAGAGATCGCAAAGGAAAAAAACATGTCCCTGGAAGATGTTTTTATTCTTTATATGGATCTTGCCAGCGAAGCCGGCGTGGAAGCGGAAGCAAAATTCCAGATGGATATGGAGGAAGGAAACGGAGGGTTCTCCAGTATGGCGAATTCCCTCCAATAAAAAAACTGCTTCGGATGATGCCGGAGCAGTTTTTTTATTACAATAAGCGCGTTTGTTGGCCTTTCTATTCTTCTAATATTCTTCCGTTTTTCAACAGTTCTTCCGTCAACTGGAAGGTATCCATTTCAAAAGTGTCCATTTCCAGCCATTGATACTGCATGGCGACAATAACGTAAGTATGATCGCCCTTTCTCCCCAGATATAATTCACAGTCCGCCATTCCATTGCTGTCTGCAACGCTAAATTCCGCTGCCACAGTCTCCCCGATGCAAGTCTCTCCCCGGGAACTTATGGCTGTATGATCCACCTCTTCTTCGATCCCTTCGATTATTATGTTTATTATCATTTCCAGATATTCTTCGTCATTTCCTTCGTCCGGCAGATCTTCTTCAAAAACAATGGATTCTAAATGCGCAACTGCAATGCCGCATCCTGCGCCGTCGCTGTTTCCTCCGGGAGCATAAACAACGAGTTCGTCATCTTCAAACTCTATTTCCCACCCTTCCGGAAACTCAAATTCTATGATGCCGGAAAATCCTGCTTCCGCCTTTTCCTCATATCTTTCCAGTTTTTCCTGCATCTCTTCCACATCCCACGCCAGATCTACTTCATAAAAAGTTTCCAGTTCTTTGATAAGCTCCGGCGTTTCGAGCGTAGATTCCTGGCCGTCCACCGCCACTTCCAGCAGCGTCAGCACATCCGGTTCCAGTTCTTTCAAATAAGAAGTCCTGTAGCACACGTGATATTTTTCTTCCATATCATCATAAAAACAATATTTTGCCGTTGCGGCGACCGCATCCCCGCCTATCTTACGGATATCGGAAATCTCCAGATCCCCGTATTCATATGCGGCATCCCCGTCCTCATAGTAGATTTTATCCATGTATTTCTGCAGCATTTCCGTAAGGGAAGCGCCCTTCTGTTCCGTGATCAGATAAGGATTTATGCTGAAATCAAAAGTAACGCCAAATACCTGAGCCCAGGCGGTTCCGGGTATTTCCCCGTTTATGACATACCAGGATTCGTTCCAATAAGGAATATAAAGCGTCACTGACTTGCGCTTTACTCTTCCGTTCCCCTTATCTTCCTCTATGTAAGCGGTCAATACATCTTTCTGCATATATTGGAATCCATCGTAATTCCCTATGTCTTCCATGCCGAATACAGGAGCCTGGGAATCCGTGCCGTCTTCCGCATCCTCTGCTTCCTTCTCTGTTTCTGGAATCTCCGCTTCTGAAGTTTTTGCCGCTTTTCCGCCTTCCTTTTCCGCCGTCGCATGAGCCACATTTCTGACCTGCTCCATGGGGCCGCATCCGGCGAGCAAAACGCATAAAAATAAGGAAATACCTATCCGCAAACCAACTGTTTTATTCTTCATTTATCCCATTCCCATTCGAAAGTCCGTCTTTTTATATTCCGGATCCGTTACATTATTTTACCACTCTGACGCGAAATACTCCCGGTATCGACTGCAGTTTTCCAATCATATCCTCCGTTGCCGGACTTTCCAGATCGATCATCGTATACGCTACTTCTCCTTTGGATTTGTTGGTCATATCGGTAATGTTAATGCCCTCATCGCCAAAGCAAGCCGTAAACTTCGTAATCATATTGGCTATATTCCTGTGAAAAATCGCGATTCTTCCCGCCTGGGAACAGATTCCCATATCACAGTTCGGATAGTTTACGCTGTTGATAATATTTCCGTTTTCCAGATAATTCATCAACTCTTTTACCGCCATCTTCGCGCAGTTGTCCTCGGATTCTTCCGTAGATGCGCCCAGATGGGGAATCACGATGCATCCTTCCTGCCCAGCCGTCACCGGATTTGGAAAATCGGTGACATATTTCCGTATCTTCCCTTCCCGGATGCCTTCCAGCACATCCTCTTCTTTTATCAGCAAATCTCTGGAAAAGTTCAGCAGTATCACGCCTTTTTTCATCTTATCGATAGCCGCCTTATCCACCATGCCTCTCGTACTGTCCAAAAGCGGAACATGTATCGTAATGATATCGCAGTTTTCGTAGATTTCTTCCACATTCAGCACGTGCTTCACATCGCGGCTCAGATTCCATGCGGCATCAACGGATACATAAGGATCAAATCCATAGACTTCCATCCCCATATGTTTCGCCACATTCGCTACCTTTACGCCGATCGCGCCCAGGCCGATGATGCCCAGCCTCTTATCCTGTACTTCCGTCCCCGCAAAATTCTTTTTTTCTTTTTCCGCCGCTTTTGCAATATTTTCATCGGCCTTGTTGGCCTCCACCCAGTTGATGCCGCCCACAATATCGCGGCAGGCAAGAAGCATTCCGGCGATCACCAGCTCCTTTACCCCGTTGGCATTCGCTCCGGGCGTATTGAAAACAACGATGCCTTTCTCCGCACACTGATCCAGCGGAATATTGTTCACTCCTGCCCCCGCCCTGGCAACTGCCAGCAGCCTTTCCGGCAGTTCCATATCGTGCATGGAAGCGCTGCGGACTAAAACTCCGTCCGCCTCGCCGATCTCTTCCGTTTTTTTATAATTTGCGGTAAATTTATTCAATCCCACATCCGCAATCGGGTTTAAGCAATGATATTGAAACATTTTTTCCTCCCTGCCTATACGTTATCAGCCTCAAATTTCCTCATAAACTCCACCAGTTTTTCCACGCCCTCTATCGGCATCGCATTGTATATGCTGGCGCGCATGCCCCCTACGCTTCGATGTCCTTTTAAATTCTCAAAGCCCGCTTCTTTCGCCTCTTTTACAAACTTTGCGTCCAGTTCTTCGCTGCCCGTAACAAACGGGACATTCATCAGGGAACGATCCTCTTTCCTTACCGTCCCACGGAACAATTTGCTCCCGTCCAGGAAATCATACAAAATTTTTGCCTTCTTCTCATTATATTCTTTCATTGCCGCAAGACCGCCCTGTTTCTTCAGCCACTGAAATACCTTGCCGCAAATATAAATGCCATATGCGGGAGGCGTATTATATAGGGAATCCGCATCCGCATGCGTTTTATATCTTAACATAGTGGGCGTCCCGGGAAGAACATCTTCCGTGATCAGATCTTCCCTTATAATCACGATCACCACTCCGGCCGGCCCGATATTTTTCTGGACGCCGCCGTAGATCACCCCGTACTTGCTCACATCCACCGGCTCCGATAAAAAGCAGGAGGATACGTCCGCCACAAGGGTGTGGCCTTTTGTATTGGGCAGAGTCTTGAACTTCGTGCCATAAATCGTATTATTTTCACATATATAAACATAATCCGCATCTTCCGGAATATCCAGGTCGGAACAATCCGGAATATAAGAAAAAGTCTGATCCGCGGAAGACGCCGCCTCTATGGCCTCGCCATACAGTTTTGCTTCCTGATATGCCTTCTTCGCCCACTGTCCCGTCACTATGTAGGCTGCCTTTTTCTTTTTCATCAGATTCATCGGTATCATGGCGAACTGCTGGCTTGCCCCTCCCTGCAGAAATAATACCTTATAATTATCCGGGATATCCATTAACTCCCTTAAATCGGCTTCCGCATCCTTTATGATCTTGTCATATGCCTTGGAACGATGGCTCATCTCCATCACGGACATGCCCGTCCCCTTATAATCCATCATTTCGTCCGCCGCTTCTTTCAGAACTTCTTCCGGCAGAACCGCTGGTCCTGCTGAAAAATTATACACTCTGGACAATTTTCTCTCCTCCTCTGCCTATGCTTTCATAACAATATTTTATTTTACATTTATTGCATCTATCCGTCAACCGGCAAACATCAGTAAAACATGACTACCGGCGTTCCGATCTCCACCATTTCATACAGATCGCTCATGGCATCATAAGGCGTGTTGATACAGCCATGGGAACCTGCGCTCTTATAAATCTCACCGCCGAATTCGCTCCGCCATGCGGCATCGTGAATGCCGATATTCCCTTTTACCGGCATCCAGAAGTTGACCGGGGATTCATATCCGGGTCCCCGCAGTATCCGGTTTCTGCCCTTTGCGTATACGTAATTCACACCTTCCGGCGTTCCCCATCTCCTTCCGGTATTACCGGTAACGATAGGCGTCTCCAATTCCAGCTTTCCGTTCCGGTAATAATACATCATCTGTTCTCCCATATCCACTTCGATATAGGTGTCTCCAATGTCGTTCTTTCCCTGCTGCCTTCCTTCCTGGATGTAGCTCGGAACATGCATTTCTTCCCTCTGCTCCGCAAAAGCCTGTTTCAAATATTCTTTTTCCGCCTTCCGGTCGATCCGGTTGCCGTAAATACCGCCTTCCACTTTTACGTTTTCTCCGCGCGTAGCTTGAAAATACCTGGTTCCGCCGACGGTATCATATTCGTCCGCAAGTCTGTCCACAAACGCTTCTATTTTTTTCTCATCCGCCTCTATTTTTCCCGTTTCGCTGTAACGGAACTCTCCGTTCTCCTCCACTGCCATCCAGTCGCAGACGATGGAAGCATCAACAGGAACCTTTTCTTCTCCAAAGCAATACGTAAGGCGGCAGTCCTGAAACTCCCTGACCTTCTCCCATACGGCAAGCGTCTTCTTCATATCCTCCGTATAAGGAATATCCTCATAGCAGCCGTTCTCTTCCAGATCCAGTTCCGTTTCTATGGCGAGCAGACTCCTTCTGACCGCTTTCTTCGCCTTTTCTTCATTCAGAACGCCTTTCCTTTCGTCCACCAATACGTATCCCTCATCGGTTCTTACGATCCATACCTGCCTCTCTTCCGCTTTCTTTTCCAAAAAAGGGGGACTTGACTCCAAAATCTCCCACAGGCGTTCCTCATCAAAAGAAATATCCGGCACCAGTTTTTTTTCCCCGGATGTAAATAAGCGGTATCCCCACAGGTAAGGATGCTGTATGCTTAAATGCAGGCGGAGCGCTTCTTTAAAATCAAAGGTAAAGCCAATGTCCTCCGCCTCCACCAAAAAAGATTCCCCCTTCGCGTCATAAATAGTAAGCCCTTCGTAAGCACAGGATTTTAATAATTCTTCGTTTACTTCCTCCACAGTCTTTCCAGTGCAGTAGACGCCGTTGATCCATGTGCCATAACTGAACCCGTTTTTATAATATTCCGCCAATCCTATATAGGATACTGCCAGCAGGAAAAGAATGCCGGCAATAATAATTCCTGTTTTTCTTACTGTTTTTTTATTCATTCTTCTTCAAATCTGTCTCATCAAACGCTTTGCTGATCGCCTCTCCGGCAGGAACCATCGGGAAAACCTTATCGTCCTCCTGAATCACGCACTCGATCAGCACCGGCGCTTTTAAAGCGATCGCCTTTTCGATCGCCGGGGCCGCCTCCTCTTTTCTGGTCACCCGTATCGCCTCGCAGCCAAGCCCTTCCGCTACTTTGCAGAAATCCACCTTATCGTTCAAAACAGTCTGGGAATACCTTCCCCCATAAAATAATGTCTGCCACTGACGCACCATTCCAAGCACATGATTATTAATCACGATTTGTATCACCGGAATGTGATAGCGGCTGGCCGTCGCCAGTTCATTCATATTCATTCGGAAGCAGCCGTCTCCGGCAATATTTACGCATATCTTATCCGGCCTTCCCATTTTGGCCCCGATACATGCCCCCAGTCCGTAGCCCATCGTACCGAGCCCGCCGGAACTGATAAAGGTTCTCGGTTCGGAATATTTATAATATTGCGCCGCCCACATTTGATGCTGCCCGACATCGGTAGTAACCACCGCTTTCCCTTCTGTTATCCGATCCAGTTCTTCTATAATATACGGGCAGGATAAGCCATCCCTGTTATAGTTCAACGGATATTTTTCCTTTAATTCCCGGATATGGCTGATCCATTCCTTATGCTCCATCTGGGGCAGACGGCTGTTGAGCTGTGCCAGCGCCTCCTTCAAATCGCCCACGACGGAGGCATCCGTGCGAATATTTTTATTGATTTCCGCCGCATCGATATCGATCTGCAATACTTTGGCATGGCTGGCAAATTTTGCCGCATTCCCCACTACGCGATCCGAAAATCTGGCTCCCAAAGCAACCAGCAGATCGCACTCGCTGACTCCCAGATTGGAAGTCTTCGTCCCGTGCATACCGATCATTCCCGTATAAAGATCGTCGTGTCCGTCAAATGCGCCCTTTCCCATCAATGTATCGCAGACAGGGGCATCCAGTTTTTTTGCAAATTCCCTGACTTCCTGTGCGGCTTCGGATATAACCGCTCCGCCGCCCACGTAAATATAAGGTTTTTTCGCCTTCTGAAGCAATTCCAACGCCTTGTCAATATCTTCCTGGCTATACCGCCTGTGGTTCGATGCATCCTTTGCCACGGCAGACAAAGGTTCATATTCACACATATTCGCCGTCACGTCCTTGGTGATATCCACCAGCACAGGGCCAGGACGGCCGCTTCCAGCGATCTGGAACGCTTTGCGAAGCGTATCCGCCAATATATTCACATCTTTTACGATATAGCCATGTTTGGTAATAGGCATGGTAACGCCGGCGATATCCACTTCCTGAAAAGAATCTTTGCCTAAAAGGGGCAGATTTACGTTGCAGGTAATCGCCACCATCGGCACGGAATCCATATATGCGGTGGCGATCCCCGTCACCAGATTCGTAGCCCCCGGCCCGCTGGTAGCAAGGCATACCCCCGTCTTTCCAGTAGCCCTGGCATAACCGTCCGCCGCATGGGCCGCCCCCTGCTCATGGGAGGTCAGTATGTGGTTGATCTCATCGCTATGTTTGTATAAAGCATCATATACATTTAAAATCGTTCCCCCGGGATATCCAAAAACGGTGTCCACTCCCTGTTCTTTTAAACATTCAACTACTATTTCCGCTCCTGTCAGCTGCATAACTGTTTCCTCCTGGATTTATTTGTGCGGCGCTTCCAATATCGCGCCCCTGTTGCCGCTCGTTACCAGTTCTCTGTAACGCGCCAGATAACCGGTCGTCACCTTCGGCTCCCTGGGCTGCCATGCCGCCCGTCTCCGCTCCAGTTCTTCCTCCGATACTTCCACTTGGATCGTGTTTGCCGGTATATTGATATGTATCCTGTCTCCTTCTTCCACCAAAGCGATCGGGCCGCCCACCGCCGCCTCCGGCGATACATGGCCAATGGATGCCCCGCGGGAAGCGCCGGAAAAACGCCCGTCCGTAATCAACGCTACGCTGGCTCCAAGACCCATGCCCGCAATCGCAGAAGTCGGATTCAACATTTCCCTCATGCCCGGACCGCCTTTCGGCCCTTCATAGCGAATAACCACCACATCGCCCGCCACGATTTTTCCGCCTTTGATCGCTTCGATAGCGTCTTCTTCACAATCGAATACTCTGGCCGGCCCCTCGTGAACCATCATTTCCGGCACGACCGCCGAACGTTTTACCACACAGGAATCCGGTGCCAGGTTCCCCTTCAGCACAGCAATACCCCCTGTTTCGCTATAAGGATTTTCCAAAGGCCGGATAACTTCAGGATCTTTATTGACACAGCCGGCGATATTCTCCCCTACTGTCTTTCCCGTTACTGTCAGCAGATCCGTATATAACAGATTCTTTTTATTCAATTCGTTCATAACCGCATAGATCCCGCCCGCTTCGTTCAGGTCTTCCATATAAGTAGGGCCGGCCGGAGCTAAATGACAGAGATTCGGTGTTTCCGCAGACAGCTTGTTTGCCACCTCCAGATCCAGTTCCACCCCGGCCTCATGGGCGATCGCCGGGAGATGAAGCATGGAATTGGTAGAGCATCCCAGCGCCATATCCATTCTTAAAGCATTGATAAAAGCTTTTTCTGTCATAATGTCACGAGGTTTGATATCTTTTTCCACAAGCTCCATAATTTTCATGCCCGCATGTTTTGCCAGGCGGATTCTTTCCGAATATACTGCCGGAATGGTTCCATTCCCCTTCAATCCCATCCCAAGGACTTCCGTCAGGCAGTTCATGGAGTTCGCCGTATACATGCCGGAGCAGGAGCCGCAGGTGGGGCATACTTTTTCTTCAAATTCACAAAGTTCCTCCATCGACATCGTTCCCGCCGCCACGCTGCCCACAGCCTCAAACATGGAAGAAAGGCTTCTCTTTTCCCCCTTTACGCGTCCTGCCAGCATAGGACCTCCGGAACAGAAAATCGTCGGAATATTGAGCCTTGCCGCTGCCATCAGAAGCCCCGGCACGTTTTTGTCGCAGTTAGGAACCATAACCAGCCCGTCGAACCCATGGGCCAATGCCATGCATTCCGTGCTGTCTGCAATCAAATCCCTGGTCACGAGAGAATACTTCATGCCGATATGCCCCATGGCGATACCGTCGCATACGGCGATCGCCGGAAATACTACCGGCATTCCTCCCGCCATGGCCACTCCCAGTTTTACCGCCTCCACGATTTTATCCAGATTCATATGCCCTGGTACGATTTCATTATAAGAACTTACAATGCCGATCATCGGCCGTCTTCTTTCCTCTTCGGTATAACCGAGCGCATTAAACAAACTTCTGTGCGGCGCCTGCTGGGCACCTGTCTTTACGGAATCGCTTCTCATTTTACCCTCATTTCTGCGCGGCTTTTATATTTGCAAGTTTGTGGATGCCGCACAGACACAAACTTGTTATCTCCCCTGCTTTCTCTTATATACGATATACTCTTCGTTTTCATAGACGGGTTCCATTCCGTCGTTGATTTCCTCCCACGGAATCGTTTCATAATTATGATAGAATTCCCATCGAAAGCCGGCGTCTCCTTTGACAGCCATCTCTTTATGGAGCAACGCTATATCCGCTTCTTCCATCGCGGTATTCCCGCATTCGATGCCATAATAAAATTTTAGCAGATACTGCTGATAACAGTCGGTAACACACAGCCTTTCTTCCCCGCCGATATCCGCCTGTTCCAAGGCATCCCTCGCATAATATTCCGTCATACCATACTCGCCATTGTATCCCTCTGACAGCAGCAGCCTGACCGCCGACAATACAATGACCGCTGCCGGAATCTTCGTTATATAAGAGCCCAGTGAGCCTTTTTTACTGATCATTGCACCTTTTCTTCCGCACCATTCCATAAGCCGCTGCCAATATCCGCTCTCCCCGACACTCCGCAGTAAAATGCAAAGCAGAACTGCCAGCGGAATCCCCATATAGGAAAATACGCGGAAATACGGCAAAGCGTTTTGAACGATCAGAAAGACCGGCGTCATCACCAACATAACCTCCACGAATAACAGCAGGAAAAAACGTTCTTTCCGCCCTTCCTTATATTCCTTCCGGGCCCTCCAGGCGGCAAAAACAATACCAATCGCCGCAGATGCCAGCAAAAATATTTTTCCATTGGGATAATACAGATTGAACAGCGAACGCAGCCATCCCGCCATTCTTGTAAAATACCCGTCCCTTCCTACGCTCTGGATATAAGGTGTCTCCAGCATATAGTTCATTCCGGTTCTGGCCGCCAAAACCGGGGCTGAACGGATAATACTTATATGTCCCTGCCCATAAAACGATCCGCCCTCTGCCTTGCTTAACAGGTTGGAACCGATCGCCAGCCATATGACAGCATATAAAAATACTGTGGAAACCGCCGCCGCTGCGCCGCTGGCGATCAAATATAGTAACGGCCTGATTTTCTTATAAAAAAGAAGAAACAATCCTCCTGTCACACATACCGGAATTACCCAATAAACGCTGCTGGGAAGAATATATAAGCCTAATGTCAGGGAAAGAGCAAATATAACGTAATATTTGATATCTTTTTTTGTTCCCTCTCCTTCTTTCCAGCCGATCTCCTGTATCATGGAAACGGCGGCAAGAAAGCAGGTTACGGCCAACGTATAGCCTCTTCCCTGTACCGCAAGCTGATTGACCAGATTCATGCAGGAATACAAAACTACACAGCAAAATGCCCAGCCAGAAGAAAAGCATTTTCTCCCTATGCGGTACAACAAGGCCAGATTCGCCAAAGCAGCTATGTACGACATTCCCCGCAGTCCGACCATTGTGCTGCCCAACAGATCCAGGAAACCGGAAAGCACCGAATAACCGACATGATTATTGGGCAGCGGCCAATGAACCGCCGCATAAACCGGCCCTCTGCTGATAAAATAATAGTAAGTATAAAGTTCATCGTACCAGGGGGTCAGATGGAACAAGCGGAAACCATAATAAACAGCCATCCACAAAAACCAGGCTAAAAAACACCGGTTCTCTCTGTCCCCTGTCCAGCTCTTATTTACGGACTCTTTCCACAAGCAAATCACCCATCTTCGAACAGGACACCTGCACACAGCCCTCCGACATGATATCCACCGTCCTGTAGCCTTCCTTCAGTACTTCCTTTACTGCCGTTTCCACGGTCTCCGCCTCTTTATCCAAATCAAACGAATATCTCAACATCATCGCCGCCGATAAAATAGTGGCTATCGGATTTGCAATATCTTTTCCCGCGATATCCGGCGCAGAACCGTGGCTCGGCTCATACAGTCCGAATTTCGTATCATTCAGAGAAGCCGACGCCAGCATTCCGATCGACCCCGTTACCATGCTTGCCTCATCGGAAAGAATATCGCCAAACATATTTTCCGTCAAAATCACATCAAACTGAGCCGGATCTTTTACGAGCTGCATCGCACAGTTATCCACCAGCATATGTTCCAAAGCCACATCTGGATAATCTTTTGCCACTTCCTCCACCACGCTTCTCCAAAGCCTGGAAGAATCCAGCACATTCGCCTTATCCACACTGGTCACTTTCTTCCTTCTCTTTCTCGCAATATCGAATCCCTTGACCGCGATCCGGCGTATTTCATTTTCATCGTATGTCAGAGTATCAATGGCCTTCCTTATCCCGTTTTCCTCTACCGTTTTCCTTTCCCCGAAATAAAGCCCTCCTGTCAGTTCCCGCATAATCAGCATATCAAATCCTCTGTCGCTGATCTCCGTCTTTAACGGGCATGCTCCTGCCAGTTCCTTGTACAAGACCGCCGGACGCAGATTGGCAAAAAGATTCAACGCCTTGCGGATGCCGAGCAGCCCTGCTTCCGGACGCAGGTTAGGAGGCAGTTTATACCAGGGAGACGTGGTCGTATCTCCGCCGATCGACCCCATAAGCACTGCATCCGCCGCTTTTGCCTGAGCCACCGCCTCTTCCGTCAGAGGCACCCCATGTACATCGATAGAAGCCCCTCCCATCAAAATGTCCGTATATTTTATTTCATGACCGTAGCTTTGCGCCACCTTATCCAAAACTTTTTTTGCTTCCCGCACGATCTCCGGCCCGATGCCGTCGCCCGGAATGCATGTGATTTTCAACTCCATCGCACTATCCACTCCTTACACTCATTCTTTGCCGTAGTAAAGTATAAAAGCCTACTTGTATCATAATATAAATCTAAAAAAACGTCAACGCCATGAGAATTTCTGTCTCCTGGGTATCGACGTTTTTCAGAATTTATAAAATTTCTTTATTTCCCTTCCGTATCCGGCTTTTCCACCTGTGCAATCGCCGACTTCTGCATTGGGATGCGGCAATTTTTATTATTACCAAACTCCACGATAACCGTATCATCCGTAATATCGATGATAATACCGTACATACCGCTGCTTGTCAACACACAATCGCCTATTTCAAGCGCTGCCAGCATAGCCGCCATTTTTTTCTGCTCTTTTTTCTGAGGACGGAGCATAACAAAATAAAATACGGCAATAATCAGCACGATCTCTATGATCATCAACGTGCCCATTCCATCTCCGCCTGCTGCGCCTCCTGTCAACAATATACCCATTCGTAATTCCTCCTAAAATTTATCCTGACTTCCACTTCAAATTTAGCCTAATAGATATCATACACAAATTCGCCCTATAAAACAAGTCCTTTTATCATTTTACCTTGGAAATCGATTTTTGAGTGGTTTATAGTATTCCGGAAATAAGGCCGGGAAAGACTGGGCAGGGGGGCGGAGCGGCAGGGAGGCTTTTTTCTGCTGTTGCGCACCATCAGTCATTTCACTTATGAAATGGTCAGAAGTCAAGGGAGAAATTGCCACGGATGGCAATTTCAGGAAGCAGCGGCATGGAAGCCGCTTGCTTCCGACCCGGCCGGTTTGATATCGTTTGCCCATTTCATTAGTGAAATCTGATGGGAAGCCTCAGCAGAAAAAAGCCTCCCTGCCGCTCCGCCCCCCTGCCCAGTCTTTCCCGGCCTTATTTCCGGCGTGCCATAGCGCTTTTCAAAATCGATTGCTGCTTCTATTTTTTATAAATTTCCCATTTTTTCCAATTTATTCTTTTTATAGGCCGCAAAGCATCCCTTGTCGAGCGCATCCCTGATCTCCTCCATCATCGTATTGTAAAAATAAAGGTTGTGCAGCACGCAGAGGCGCATTCCCAGCATTTCTTTCGCTTTCAGCAAATGGCGGATGTAGGCCCTGGAATAGCGGCGGCAGGCGGGGCATCCGCAGCCTTCTTCGATCGGCCGGCCATCCGTTTCGTATTTGGCGTTGAACAGATTGATCTTCCCGTTATTGGTATAGAGGTGTCCATGCCTTCCATTCCTGCTCGGATACACGCAATCGAAAAAGTCCACGCCCCGTTCCACGCCTTCCAGAATATTAGCCGGAGTTCCCACCCCCATAAGGTAAGTCGGTTTTTCTAAGGGAAGGTGGGGAACGGTTTCCTCCAATATATAATACATTTCCTCATGGCTCTCCCCCACTGCCAGTCCGCCGACGGCATAGCCGTCCAGTTCCATTTCTGCAATCCGTTTGGCATGTTCGATACGGATATCCGCAAAAACTGCCCCCTGGTTAATGGCAAAAAGCATCTGATGGCGGTTGATCGTATCCTCCAAACCGTTTAACCTGCCCATTTCTTTTTTGCAGCGCCCCAGCCAACGGGTCGTGCGTTCTACCGAAGCCTGAACATAACTTCTGTCTGCGCGGCTGGAAGGACATTCGTCAAAAGCCATAGCAATCGTAGACGCAAGATTGGACTGAATCCGCATGCTTTCCTCCGGCCCCATAAAAATCTTTCTTCCATCCACATGAGAGTGAAAGTATACCCCCTCTTCCTTGATCTTGCGCAGCGATGCCAGGGAAAATACCTGAAATCCGCCGGAGTCCGTCAAAATAGGTTTATCCCACGACATAAATTTGTGAAGCCCGCCCATTTTTTTCACAATCTCATCTCCGGGCCTCACGTGGAGATGATAGGTGTTGGATAACTCCACCTGGGTTTTGATTCCTTCCAGGTCTTCTGTCGAAACCGCTCCTTTAATAGCCGCTGCCGTTCCTACATTCATAAACACTGGCGTTTGAATAATGCCGTGCACCGTATGAAACTCTCCCCTTTTTGCTCTGCCTTCCTGTTTTAATAACCGATACATATTTTCCTCTTTTCCTTTTCTCTTTCTTTTCTATTATCGTCCGAGTGACAAAATTCCCCGCCGTTCTATTAAGGATTGCACCTTCCGCACGGCGTATATCCCTGCGCAATGACTTCCTCCCTGCTTTGCGCAGAGTCGTCCCGATTTTCCGTAGGAAGGGAATCGCAGGACGGCTTATGGAATTTTTTCGTTTTTGTATTCAATATATATGTGACTCCTTTCGATCCTTGTTTTACCGTTGCATTGGAACCGGACAAACCGGGTTCTCCCGCTTTCCATGTATCGGATGGCGGCGCGTTCCATGTAATCTCGCTTCCGTCCGAACAAGCTATCAGCGAGCCTTGCTCGTCCGTGCGGAATACTTTGATTCCCATACTTCGGAACGTATTCAATGTCGCCGCGTGGGGATGGCCGTATTCATTGTCCTCCCCGCAACTTATTACGGCATATTCCGGACATACTGCGGACACAAAGTCGCCCATGGAAGCAGTTCTGCTTCCATGGTGCCCAGCCTTCAGCACATCGGCGGACAGGTCAATGCCATTATTAATTATATCCCTTTCCGCCTCTTCTTCCGCGTCCCCGGTAAATACAAATTTTTTGCCGCCATGCTCCAGCAGAATACCGACAGAATAGTTATTCGCCTCATTCCCATAATCGTCTTTATTCGGAGCGATAATGGTGAACTTCGCGTCTCCCAGCCGGTAAATATCTCCCACCTTCGGCTCCGTAACCTGATAATGTTTATAATCCAAAGCCTGGACTACATCCCGGTAAGATGCCGTATCCTTGCTGTAGTTCGGCATAATGACCGTATCGACATCATATTTTGTAATAATAACATCCGCACCCCCGCAATGGTCGGAGTCCGGGTGGGTAACAATCAGATAATCCAGCTTCTTTACACCCTGTTTCCTAATATAATTCTGTACAAGAGTGCCTTTATCATTTTCCCCCGCATCAATAAGCATGGACTGTCCGCCGCATTTGACCAGCGTGGCATCTCCCTGTCCTACATCGATGAAATGTACCTCTAACTCCTCGATCTTTCCCGCTGAACCGGATTGCACCTCTGCTTCCGGAGGCCCATTTCCGCATGCGGATAATAGAATAAGAAATATGGAAAAGAATGTCAACAGATTCTTTTTCCATCTGTTTTTATACGTTTTTCTGCCCATATATACGCACCACTTTTCTCTTTGATTTCATTAATTTTTTTGGCTTTTACCAGCAGCAGCATCGGACGGCGCAATTCGTCTTCCATTCCCGGAATGCCCATCATTTCCGCGGGCGGCTCCGCCTCCTCCACAGCTTACAGTTCAAAGCCGTTGTTCAATAATCCCATCCATATCTGCGTGAGCGTATGGCGCTGCTTCACTACATCACATCCTAAAAATCGCGTACTTCGCTCCCCTAGCAATATTTTCAATATAGTGCAGGGCCAGATTGGAAATAACACAATCCCACATATTTTCCGGATATTCATATTCCTCTATTCCACAGACGCGGTACTCGATTCGCTTTTTTGTGTTTCTCCGCTTTGCTTCTTCAATCATTTTTCTGCTCAAATCAAGCCCTGATATTTTCGCCGCCCCTTGTTCTGCCGCAAAAGCGCAATGCCAGCTATAGCCACACCCTAAATCAAGAACCGTTTTCCCTTGAAGGGAAGGAAGCAGGGGCTTTAGCTGGTGCCATTCCCCGGCGCCACCCAGGCCATCCCTGTTAGGCTGCATTTTTGCGTATTAATGAGAAAATGGTTGATTATCTCAAAAAAGCCTTGATTTACGGGCATACACGCAGGATTTCAAGCTGAATTTACTACCAATTTACTACTTTTGAGGGAAAGAGCCTTGATATGCGCCTACCCCCTGCGAGTACAGAAAGCCCAAAGACCACAGCACAACAGCATTGAAAAAATAAATGAAAACTGAATACGACGCAAACGCGGCGTTTCTTACTTCCTAATCGGGAGGGACAGGAACGCCGCTTTTTTTATGCCCTCATGTTACGCATTAGGGGCAGAAAAAGCCTTGATTTACAAGGACTTTCAGACACATTTCTGACGAAGTAAGGGATTTATACCTAAACCCGCCAAAATGAGGTTCTATTGCGTAACAAAGACCACGAAAAGGAGTGATGAAGCTATGGCAGTTTTCCGAGTGGAACGCAACAGGGGCTATACCGTTATGAGCAACCACCATTTACGAAATAAGGAGCTGTCCTTAAAGGCAAAGGGGCTTTTATCCCAAATGCTGTCACTTCCCGAAGATTGGGACTATACCCTTGCGGGGCTGTCACAGATCAACCGGGAAAAAATAGACGCTATCCGGCAAGCCATAAAGGAACTGGAACGCGCCGGGTATATCGTCCGTTCACGGGAGCGCGACGAAAAAGGACGCTTGCGGGGTGCTGATTATGTAATCTATGAGCAGCCGCATACAGAACCTACGCCGGATTTACCTACATTGGAAAATCCAACATTGGATAATCCAACGCAGGAAAAACCAATGTTGGAAAAACCTACGTTGGAAAATCCAATGCAATTAAATAAAGATATACAAAAGACTGACTTACCAAAAAAAGAAAAAATAATTACTGATCCACAAAGTACCGATTCCATTCCTATCCTTTCCCCTAACCCCTCACCTTGCGGGGAAGCGGCTACGCCGCCGGAACGGAAACGAAAAGAAGCGGAACCACAGACCGCCTTTGAGATTTACCGGGAGATCATCAAGGACAATATCGACTATGACATTCTCATGCAGGATATGAAGTTTGACGGGGACAGGCTGAATGAGATTGTAGACCTCATGCTTGAAACTGTCTGCACCCGGAGAAAGACAATCCGCGTCGCCGGGGACGACTACCCCGCCGAGCTGGTGAAAGCAAAGTTTATGAAGCTGGACGGTGAACATATCCGCTTTGTACTGGACTGTATGCGGGAGAACACCACCAAAATCCGCAACATCAAGCAATATCTGAAAGCAGCCCTTTTCAATGCCCCGTCCACGATTGGGAACTATTACACGTCCCTTGTATCTCACGACATGGCAAGCGGCGCACTGTCACCGAAGAAGCCACAGTACGGCGACCCGGACTATTATTCATGCAAACCGGGCGAAAGCCTTTAACTACCA
>Ga0137308_100822_pt1 | contig 41152 bp, 30 predicted proteins | sample Inofrocosms_June_FD_97181 | JGI IMG/M metagenome (GOLD analysis project Ga0137308, IMG submission 97181) | Mouse cecal microbial communities from Vienna, Austria - N-Acetylneuraminic and N-Acetylglucosamine D2O microcosms_June | ecosystem: Host-associated > Mammals > Digestive system > Large...
TTACACAAGTTTATAATGAATATTGTGAGTTTGGTAGAGCAGGAAAGGCGTATGCTACTGTCGTTAAACAACAGACCGGTCGTTGTATTGAACGAAGATCAATTAGGCGTTTTTTCTGTGAAAAATTTCTTGAAATATCTTCATTAATTCACGTAACTACAAAGATGCACACAAAAAAGGATAACACCAAAATATAGTAACTGTACACCCCAAAGCCGCGCGGCCGCCAAATGTGCATGCAAGCATGCTCACTTGGCTCCTTCTTCTTATCCCGCCGCCCTCTATATCTTCTCCACCTCTTCCGGCGTTATCTCTTTCTGCTTTAATTTCAAGTACACAACCTCCCGGAACAACGCATAGATCACCGACACCACCGGGATAAAGATCAGCATCCCGACCACGCCCATCAGGCTGCCGCCCACGCTGACCGCCGCCAGCACCCAGATAGAAGGCAAGCCCACCGAACCGCCCACAACATGAGGATAGATCAGATTCCCCTCCACCTGCTGCAGTACAAGGAACAGCGCCACGAAGATAAGCGCCTTCACCGGATCCTCGATGAAGATCAGGAACACGCCCACCCCACAGCCTACGAACGCGCCGAATATCGGGATCAGCGCGGTAAATGCGATCACAATCCCCACAAGCAGTGCATACGGAAGCCGCAACACCGCCATGGAAACCACGAACATACTTCCCAGTATGATCGCCTCCACACACTGCCCAGTCAGAAAGCTTGAGAAAGTATTATAAGTCAGGGACAGCACCTCAAGCGCCGCCTCCCCGCGTCCTCTCCGTACGAATGCGAACAGCACCTTCTTCGCCTGCATCCCCAGCTTCTCCTTCTGAAGCAGGATATAGATTGCGAATACGAACGCTATGAAGAATGTTGTGATCGCGCTCACGATACTCTTCGCCGCAGTGATGGTCGAATCCAGTACGCTTCCCGCTCCGTTCTTGAAGAAGTCAAGGCCCGCTTCCATGATCTTATTCCAGTCGAACTCAAGGCCATTCACCCAGTCCATGATCTCCTTATTGTTATGGAACATCTCTTCCGCCCACTCCTGCACCTCAGGAATGAACTCCTGGATACTCATACCCAGATTGGCAAATGTTGTCCCTAACTGCGGGATCAGTACGAACATCACAACCGCCACGATTCCGATCACGCCGAATACCACGATCAGCATACTCACCGGACGGGCAAGCTTACACTTATATTTCTTCCCTTTTATCTTCTCTTCATCGAACAGATGACGCTGAACGAAATTCATCGGCACATTCAGCACGAATGCGATCGCTCCTCCAAGGACGAAGGGAAATATAATGTGAAATACGAACGCCAAAGCCCCCACCACCACATCATATTTCCACAGACACGCCGTAACCAACGCCGTAAATACGATCAAGCCCCTGATCTTTCTTACCGTCTCATTACTTAATTCCATTAAAAACCTCCATACGAATGCCTACGCCTTTTTATCCATTTCAACAATTGTACTACCGGCAGGTTCAGGAACGCCAGAACATATACCGCCGTCAACTGTTCCGCTCCCAGACCAACCACCTTGAATATCCCGTGCAGTCCCGGTATCAGAAGTACTCCCGTGATCAATACCGCCCCCACGAGAAATGCGCCTGTCAAATACACATTATTACATATTGCCGGTGAAAATACAACCGGTCTGGCTGATTTACAGTTGAAGCCATGTACCAGGCGGCTCAGGCATAATGTCCCGAATGCCATCGTACCCGCGATCTTTGCATCACCGGTCCGGTATCCGATCAGAAATGCAATCACCGTCAACGCCCCGATACATAATCCTTCCGTCCCGATACTCAGCAGATAATCCTTTGTCAGGATGGACTCCTTCCCCGCCCTTGGCTTCTGTTCCATAACCTCCGCCCTGTGCGGTTCAAGTCCCAGTGCAATTGCCGGAAGGCTGTCTGTCAGAAGATTGATAAAGAGCAGATGCACAGGCTCGAACGGCACCGGGAGTCCCGCGGCAGAAGCGAATAATACCGCCAGGATCGCGGCAAAGTTACCTGATAACAAGAACTGAATCGCATTCTTGATATTCTGGTAAATATTCCTTCCGTTCTCCACCGCCTTGATGATCGTAGCAAAATTATCATCCGTCAGCACCATAGCCGCCGCATCTTTTGATACCTCGCTTCCCGTGATACCCATGGCGACGCCGATATCCGCCTGCTTAAGCGCCGGTGCGTCATTGACGCCGTCCCCTGTCATTGCCACGATATTTCCCTTATCCTGCCATGCACGCACGATCCGTATCTTGTGCTCCGGGGATACTCTGGCGTACACCGAGATTCCTCCCACGAACTCCTGAAGCTCCTGGTCCGTCATATTCTCAATAACAGCGCCCTCGCAGGCCTCTGAATCATCCTTAAGTATACCGATCCGTTTCGCGATCGCCGCAGCCGTAATCTTATGGTCTCCAGTGATCATGACCGGCTTGATGCCCGCCTTGATGCATCTGCCGACAGCCTCCTTCGATTCCTCCCGCGGCGGGTCCATCATAGCGATCAGCCCCAAAAACGTCAGATCTTCTTCATCCTCCAGGGATATCTCCCGCTCCCCTTCAAGCTCCTTATAGGCAAATGCAAGGACACGCAGGCCGTCCCTGGAGAATTCCAAATTCTGCCGCTCTATCTCATCTCTGTCTTCCTGAGTGATTCCGGCCATCCGGTCCAATAACATATCCACAGCGCCCTTTACGACCGCAACATTCCGCTTACAGTTAATATCCGTCTGTTCTTTGCCGTCATCCTCCGGCAGCCGCATCCTGTGCACCGTAGACATCCGCTTCCTGTCACTGTCAAAAGGCAGCTCCGAAAGCCTTGGGTAACGCCGTCTCACCTCCGCCACATTTACCCCTAGCCGCTGCGCCAGATTGATCAGCGCCGTCTCTGTCGGATCTCCGATCTCTGCCCCGTCCTCATTCGTAGAATCGTTGCAAAGGATACTGAAGCGAAGAAGCAGCTCTTGACTGCGGCTGTTAAGGTCAATCTCTTCGGCCGGTATCCGCCTTCCATCCACATAGTAATACTCTGCCGTCATCTTATTCTGTGTCAGCGTCCCTGTCTTATCCGAGCAAATGACCGACACGCTGCCAAGTCCTTCCACAGCCTGAAGCTTCCTCACGATCGCATGCTCTTTTGCCATCTTCTGCGTTCCGAAGGACAGCACGATCGTGACGATAGAGCTCAGCGCCTCGGGAATCGCCGCTACCGCAAGCGCTACCGCGAATAAAAACGCGTCCACCGCAGAACCGCCGCGCAGAATATTCATCCCAAAGAGAAGCCCGCAGAAGACCAGTATGATGACCGATAATTTCTTGCCGAATTCATCCAGACTCACCTGGAGCGGGGTCCGTTTTTCCGATGCTGTCTTGATCAGTCTGGCGATCCTGCCGACCTCTGTCTCCATCCCGATCGCCGTCACTACGCAGGTGCCTCTCCCGTAAGTGACAAAACTTCCCGAGAATACCCTGTTCGTCTGATCTCCGATCGCTGCGTCTGCGGGTACATCCTCTAACGATTTCTCCACAGGAAGACACTCTCCTGTCAGGGCGCTCTCGTCCGTCTTAAGGCTTGCACAGCTAAGCAGCTGCCCATCCGCAGGGATACAGTCTCCCGCTTCGATCACCACTTCATCACCGATCGTAACCTCCCTGGCGGGAATCTGCACCAGCGTCCCGTCCCTCACCACCTTCGCGGCAGGCGCCGACAGCTTCTTTAATCCGTTTAGAGACTGTTCTGCCTTAACCGTCTGCACCGTACCAAGGACCGCATTCATTGTGATCACCACGAAGATCACTGCCGCACTCTCGGCGTCCCCCAGGAATCCTGATACCACCGCTGCAATAATAAGGATGATCACAAGAAAATCCTTGAATTGCTCCAGAAATATCTGTAAAACACTCTTCTTCTTCCCCTCTGCCAGCTCATTGTATCCGTACCGCTCTTGATTCTTTCTTGCCTGTTCACTCGTCAGCATATACATTTCCTCTCTTTCTTCTCACTTTTTCAGAAATATACTGTGTATAGAAGTCTCCTGGTTTTAGCATTCCCATATTGGGTATATTTGAATACAAAAAGAGACCCCTATTGCATATGAAAATATGCAATAAAAGTCTCACCATTTCATTACGATACGGATGACTGCTGTACCGGCCATCGTACTGACGACATCGTAAACGCCCCGGATCCAAAGCCCTCAGCAGCAGCCAAATATCCACGCAGGCATGGCTGCTTCGCGGGAATGATCCTCTTAAGACGCAAGTTACTCCCTTTTATTTGTTTCTAATATATACCATCCATCACGCTTCTGTCAATATTTTTTCAATTTATCATTCCTGCTCCTCACTCTTAAGCCGCTTGATCGTCAGCATATAGTGATCTGAAATCGCGTTGCAGATAGCCTCAACATCCCGGGTCTTACAGATATCGACCAATTCTCTGTGGATCGGATATTGTCTCTCCAGGACCGTCTGCTTGTCCACAAATCCCGCGTTACAGCTTATGATCTCGCCGTATTCCTGATCCTGCCATGCTTTCTTAAGGCGTGCAAGACCTGCTTTCTCTATAATGACCCCGTGAAACATGCACCCATAGGAAACTAACTTGCTATAATTCTCTATGGTCAGATTCTTCATCAATTCCAGAGCTTCTTCCATCCTTGCGATCTCTTCGTCCGTGAACTGCGCTTCATACAGGCGGACAGCGATCATCTCATAATTCGAACGGAGCAGATATGTCTCATAGATATCCTGTATGGTAATCTCCCGCACAGAACATCCCACATTCCTGGTATATTCAACCATTCCCTCCTGCTCCAACTGCCGAAGGGCTTCCCGTATCGGACCCCTGCTCACTCCCAGCTCATCCGAGAGATCCTGCTCAATGATCCTCATTCCCGGAGTCAACTCCTGATTCAGGATCTTAAGCCGGATCTCTTCTGATACATTTTCACGCAATGTCTTGAATGCCAATTTACCCATAAGCAGTCCTTTCCCGCCTGATTACTATTTATCATCACCTGTTCCGCTATTTTATCATTTTACCATAGCAGAGTCAATAAGGGAGATGCTGATATCTCAGAAAAACCGGGAAAAATGACCTTCCGCCTGTCATATCTCTTCTATATCTGTTGTTCTTTTTTCCTTACATAGTCAAGGATCATCTGTACGGCGCCCTCAACTCCTGTCTTGCCTACATTGACGACCATATCATAACATTTCGGATCGTTTCTTTTCGTTCCCGTATACCGCAGATAATATTCATTCCTCTTCTCGTCGCGTTCCTTAAGTTCTGCAAGCGTCTGACCCTGATAATATTCCTGCCCTTCTTTTTCTCTGTAATCGTCATCCGCATAGATAAAGAATGAATACGTGTGCGGCAGCTTGGCCAATACAAAGTTCGCGCACCGTCCAAGGAAGATCCCCGGCTCTTTCTTCGCGAGCTTCAGGATCAGCCTGCTCTGCTCCTCGAATACTCTGGTATCCACAACATCTCCCGCAACTCCCGCGCCCGGCATGGAATACGGGGAAAATGTCAGTGTCTCTCCTTCATTATAGGAATCCAGATATTTCTGGAGATTCTCAATACTGGCAGATTCCATACCGAATCTTTCCCCCAGCATACAGATGATCTGCCTGTCATATACCCGGCACTTAAGCTCCTTTGCCAATGCCTCCGCGATCTTCCTTCCGCTTGCACCGTAGAGACGGCCGATGGCTATATTGATCTGATTGCTGTACTTACCAGACTCGCCTGCCAAACCGCCATGCTGCGCCGAATCCAAGGCATCCGCCAGTTCAGGCACATCGGCGTCTGCTTTGCCTTCTCTGGCGATCAGCTCTCTCATCATCTGATCATATTTCTTATCAAGCCTGTAGCATAACGCGATCAGGAACATGAGCAGCCAGATCGCGATCGGCACATACAGGTAGAAGCTCTTGATCACTGCGATCGCCTCAGCCGTCTGCTCTGCCGCCGTGGCCTTCAATCCGTCGAATGCCGCCCAGGACAGAATACTTCCCATTATTGCAGATGTGAAGCCTGATCCTGCCTTCTGCCCCATACTCATGGATGAGAACATCAGCCCTTCGATACGAAGCCCTGTCTTCCACTGTCCGTATTCTATGGCGTCGCTTGGAAGAGAATACTGCACCCCGTAGAACGGGGCGATTCCGAATCCCCTCATGATACAGGTGAGGACTCCCAGAGGTATACTGGTAATATTCATCAGGAACAGAAGCTGTCCGGCAACACCAAGGATACAGCCCGCACAGATCAGGTTCCGTTTCCCGAACTTCGGAAGCAGCTTCGGAAGCAAAGCGATCCCGACGATCGTCGCGATCTTCTCGGATGCTGACAGCGGCATAACAAGATCAACGTCATTTAACACATATTGACAGTAATAAGTAAGATCCGTTCCGATAATGATCTGATATACCGTATAGAACAGCATCAGACCCAACGCGATCAGGAAATACGGATTGCTTACCGTGGCCTTAAGCGCCGTCCAGAACGGAATATTATCCTTGCTCTTCTGCGCCGTCTGCACCCGTTCCGTACAGGTCGCGTAGGTATTCAGCAGTACGAATACGGAGATAACTGCGTATACGGCCGTTACAAGAATCCACGCTGCCTGCTCATTGCCGATCAGCGCCGCAACCTTATTGATCAGAGGCAGCGTAAATGCCGTAATGACCATACTTGCTGTAATAGACAGGATCATACGGATATTGCAGATCACATCCCGCTCTCTCCTGTCACGGCTCATCAGCGATCCCAGCGCATGGAACGGCTGGCTGATCGCCGTATACACAACGGTATTCATGATATTATAGGTCACAAAGGCATAGACGACCTTGCCCTTCGGCCCCATGCCCGGCATCGTAAAGAGCACGATAGCAGCCAATGCATAGGGCACCGCAAGCCTCAGTATCCATATCCTTGATTTCCCGTATTTGGAGTGAGTCCGATCGATGATGGTCCCCATCAGCACATCCGAGAATCCGTCGAATACACGGGACACCAGCATGATCATCCCCACAGAACCGGCGGATATGCCGACCACATTGGTATAGAAGTAGATCAACAGTGTCGTCGTCATCGTGTACATCAGCGTCAGAGCCGGGTCGCCGAAACAGTACGCCAGCTTTTCAGACATGGGCACCTTGATGAACTCATCCATATCTTTATTCTTTTGTTTATAATTCAATAGTTCCGCTACTGATTTCATAATTTTTCCTCATATTTGAAGCAATCCCTGCGGACTAGTACATCATTGCATTAATAACAGTGAATAATGTGCTTGATATCTGCGTCAGATGTGCGTCTACAATCCGACGGCGTAGCGGGCTACGTCTAGGATTGGAGACGTGCATCTGGCACAGATAGCGAGTGCAGAATTCACTGTTAATTAAGCAATGCTGTACTAGCAATTCAACAGCTCACGTTCGATGATTTCCCGCGCCTTCGGCGCTTCTGTATCCATACGTTCCGGATATCCGAAGATCGATACACAGGAGATCGCATCGCCTCCAACCTTGAACTTCTTGTTTGCAAAATCCATTTTCCTCAGGGTCTCAAAGATACCTGCAAAATCAACGTCCCCCTCTCCCATCGGGTTATGCTGATGGATGGAGACATCCTCTCTCCCCATACTGTTCAGCCACGGCGGGTTCAGGATATATCTGCAGTCTTTGGTCTGGTTGTATGTATCTGCAAATAATACATGGCTCAGATCATCGCCTGCATATTCCAGCATAGAGCGTACGTCGCCCACGCCTTTGTCATAGAAGAATCCATGCGGAGCGGAATATACATATTTCAGATTATCGGAGCGATAACTCTTCACCATATCACAGGTCTCGTTATTCAGCTCACAGAAATCCCACGGATGCGACTGGATCTCTACTCGGATCCCCTCCTTCTCGAACAGCGGGAGCAGTTCATCCATAGAACGGAACCACATACCGTTACAGATCTCCTGCTGGTTCGGATCGCCGGAAAGCTCCGTATTGATTACCTGTACGCCCATATTTACCGCGATCTCAACAATCCTTCTCCAATTCGCCACCGCCATCTTCCGCTGCTCCTCTGTCGGGCCGGACCAGCGGTACACAACGATAAAGGAAGAGATCTCTACTCCCGTCTCGCCAAGCGCCTTTCTATACTCCGCCTCGCATTCCCTCGCGAAAAGCGGATGCTTATAGAACGGATTAATGCGCGGATGCGGAGACTGCTCGATATACTTGTATCCCCAGTCCGCTACCTGATGTACCATATCATTAATCCCCATCTGTTTTGCCAATACGTCTACGTCAAACGCTATCTTCATTATTACTCTCCTTCCTGCTGCTGCCCGCCTGTTCTTATCTGATATCTCAAACAGATCTATTACAGACCGGTATGCTCGGCAATATATTTTCTTGCTTTCAGCGCATATTCAAACGGATTCGCCTTCGCCGGATCCTGCTCCGCCTCTACGACTACCCAGCCCTGGTAGCCAGCTTCCTCAAGTATCTTAAAAATCGGCGCAAAATCCACGTCCCCGTCTCCCGGAACGGTAAAGGTTCCCTCGCGCACTCCCTTTAAGAAGCTCCATTTCTCCTTCCGGGACTGCTCTGCCACACTCTTTCTCAGATCCTTCAGATGCACGTGACGCACGCGGTCAACATATTTCCTCAGAACCTTCTCCGGGTCGATCCCTGCGAATGACAGATGGCCGCTGTCGAACAGCAGGAATACCAATTCAGGGTCTACGGACGCCATAAAACGATCGATCTCCTCTTCCGTCTGTACGACCGTTCCCATATGATGATGGAAGGTCAGCACCATTCCCTTGTCCTTCGCGATCCTGCCCAGTCTGTTAAGCCCTGTTGTAAGCAGCTCCCACTCCCCGTCATTCATGACATATTTGCCTTCCTGGATCGGGCGGTCTAACATTCCCTGGATACTGTAGCTCTGTTCGGATACGCCGATGCATTTTGCACCCACCTGTGTCAGGAAATCACACTGCTTAATAAAAGCTTCCTCCGTCTCCTCGTACGGTCTGCTGATCAGGAAAGAAGAAAACCACTGATTGCAGATCGTCATACCTCTAAGATCTAACGCTTTCTTCAGGACTGCAGGATCCGCCGGGTAGTGGCTGCCCACTTCCGATCCGGTAAATCCCGCAAGCGCCATCTCGCTGACAGTCTGCTCAAACGTATTCTCCTTGCCAAGATCCGGCATATCATCATTCGTCCATCCGATGGGTGCGATTCCAAGTGAAACCTTACTCTTGTCTAGCATCTCTTTTTGCTCCTTTACTGTTCGTATGATTTTAAGCGAAATACTTCTCTACAAACGCCTTCGTTACTTCCGCTGCCTTCTTCACGTTCTCCTCGTGTGACATCGCATAGTATTCCGGACGGAATTCCTCGATGGTGCACACGCCGTCGAAACCGATCTCCTTCAATGCGCCTGCGATCGCAGCATGGTCGATCACGCCCTCTTCCGGCCACAGTCTCTTGTCATCCCCGCAGGAACCAAGCGGAAGGTCTTCGCAGTCGTTCAGATGGTACGCGAAGATCTTCTTGCCGTCCGCGTTCTTAAGATCCTCGAGCTTAGAGCACATCTCATGGAAATGGAAGGTATCAACCGTGATTCCCACATTATCTCTGTCTACAGCCCTCACTACGTCATATGCCGTGCCAAATTGATTAATGGAGCAGTTCGGAGCACCGCAGAATTCCAGGGAAATCCTGATATCAGAGCCTACCTTGTCAGACAGATAGCGAAGTCTTGCAACTGCCTCTTCCTTAATCTCGGACACACTCTTATCCTTCACGTCAAACTGCGGAACCGTGATCAGCATCTTCATACCGATCGCCTTGCACACCTCGATAATGAAATCCGTCTCCTCGTCGATCTCTTTCACACCGGCCTCATCCCTCTGGTTGAAATAGATCAGAGTATTATACGCCCATGGTTTCAGATGATGGTTCTTAAACCAGTCTGCCAGTTCCTCCAACGTATGCTCTTTCAGATAGTCCTTCACGCAGTCGAACCTGATCTCAATATAATCAAAACCATACTTCTCACATGCTTCCAGGTCAGCCATGAGGGACTGTCCCTTACACTCCAGTGCTGTTGCTTCATTAAATCCTAATTTCATAATCGCGGTCTCCTTTTCATCTATTTTCTCTGCTTTTCCTGTCTTACTTGCTTTACTTGCTAATTGCATATTATTTCATAATATTGCTTTGTTTGCCTGTTTGCTTATATCTTACTTTGATTTACTTATTTCGCGTGCTCGTGTACGCTTATCTGAAAAATATATACCGCCTGCCGCGGGATCTTTGGCTTGCATAAACTCCGGCTTCTTGGCCGTAATATCCTTCTTACTTATAAAACTCCGGCTTCTCAACCGTTACAACCTTCTCGATATTACCCGTTTCCTGTGCCTTTACCAATGCGTCTGCGGTAACTGCCGCCAGATATCCGTCCCATGTGGTAGGTCCTTCGATCACATCTTTTGCAGCACAGTCGACCCAGTTCTGGATCTCTGCATCATAAGCATCCTTGAACAGTACGAAACAATCCGTTGTGATCTCTGTAGAAGCCGCCGCATTCTTCCTGATAGAAGGAGCCATCGGAGCGCCCATCTTAAGTGCACCGTCCTCGCATACTACTTCGCAGTTGATATCGTATCCGAACTTACAGTTTACAAAACACTCTACATCGATACAGATACCGCTCTTCGTGCGCATCAGCATGATCTGCGGATCCTTAAGCTCAGAGTGGGAATACTTCGTAACCTTCGGCATGATCACCTGCACACTCTCATAATCATCATTGACCAGCCAGTGACACAGATCTATCTCATGGATCACCGTATCATGTACCGCCATCGGTGTATTGTAATTCGTCCCCACCTCAGGATTCCTGTGCGTACAGTGCATCATCAGCGGTTCACCGTACTCGCCTGTCGCTATCGCGTCCTTGATCTGGTTATATCCCTTGTGGTAACGGCGCATGAATCCCAGCTGGATCAAATGTCTGCCGGAGGCTGCCTCCGCGTCCATTACCTTCTTGCAATCCTCTGCCGTCGTACAGAGCGGTTTCTCACAGAACACACGCTTGCCGGCCTTGATCGCTTCAAGAAGATCGTCAACATGTGCGAATCCCGGCGATACGACCAGAACCGCGTCAACATCAGGATCGTTGATCAGCGCTTTGCCGTCCGTATAGACCTTGGCTCCGCCTGCGATCTCGGCCGCCTTCTTCGCTCCCTCTTCAAATACGTCTGAAACTGCCACAACCTCGGCTCCCTGGGTTCTCTCTGTGATCCTCTTGATATGATCTCTTCCCATTCCGCCGCATCCGATAACTCCTACTCTTAACATTTTGTTTTCCGCCTTTCTTGTTTTGTTTTATTTTTACTTTTTTGCTTGTTTCTTTATGTCGTTATTTTAGCATTGCGTTCACGTGAACGCAATATGTAATTTGCACAAATATAACAAAATGATTTTATCTATTATGACTATCCGTTAAAAAATACACAAAAAAATTGTGCAAAATATATGTTTTACCAACATATAATCTGCACAATTCTATACATATTGTCTTTGTTCATCTTACAGAGCTTCGATGGCAGAGTTCGCCAAAATTAAAGAGAATAAAATTTTTGTTTCTTGCTTCGCGGCTTATCTGGTATTGTCATTGCAATTTTCCCCTCATCCAATAATGGATTCAAGTAATCATTTCTAAATGTAGTCCTGTGTTTTATTCCAAGAAACTTCATCATTTCATCTCTGTTCCTCGGTTTTTTGCAATATTCAAGCAACGCATTAATCCGTTCTTCCTTTTGAGCGGTTTTTTGAGCGGTTTTTTCTTCCTTTTGAGCGGTCCCGCTCAATTTTTCAATCCCATGCCGATAAAATATAACAACAAAACCATCATCCGGTGTTTCAAACTCCACCTTACATCCCGCTTTGTCACAAGCATCCTTAATACGCTTCAATCCTGTTGCAAAACTTTCCATATCTTTAGAATAATATAATGTACGAGCAATTAACGGATTTCTACGAATTGGCCTTTGATTTCCCATCACATAACTTTCCGGTGTTTTATTTGCAGGAAAAGCACCTGGATTATATATCTCAATTCTATTTTTGAAAATAGTCATTTCATTACTCTGCCCACTATCGAACATTCTATGCCCAAAAGAATTCGTGATCGCCTCTCTGATCGCATCCAATGGAATTTCCGGTATTTCCTTTCTCGTCAAATTCCCAAACTCGACACGCCAATCCATAGCATCAATAATATACTGTTCTGCCTTTTTCTTTAATTCCATAACAGAGCCGCTATATCTGCGTATGTCAGTAAATGTCAATCGCTCATCAGATGCAAATTTCGCAATTTGCAATTCATTGACAATACCACAATCACAGAAAAGAGCAGCACCTGCATTCAAAAGATAATTTCCCTCTATCAGCTCCAATTTATCCAAAACTGTTTTTACATCGGTGTCCTCAAAATCAATCCGCCCGGCTTCTTTTGCTTTCCTCAGATATTCAAAAAAAGCATCTTCATTCACATCGTCAATTGTGTACGCAGATACCCTCTTCTCCCATGAATAATCAACATTATCACGCTTGCGTATCATAGAATCATAAGTATCCTGATCCATAACAAGATCTTCATCCGCTACTCTTATTCTTGGAACATTATATGCGAGATATGGACATCTGCTTCCTTCAAAGCTCACTAAAATAGTCTCTCTATCACCAAATTGCTGAGTTTTTATCTCTGGATAAATAGCAGGTTTAATATGATTCCCAATTGCCTGACTTACTTTCCGCAAAGATTCATCATTAATTTCCTGTCCGATTACTGTTCCATCATTTTTCACACCAAAGTATAGTTCGCCCTTCTGGTGCTTGTTCAATATGGCCGCAATAGAGAACATGGCCTCTTTTAATTCACCAATACTCTTTTTGTATTCAATTTGCTCCGTCTCAGAACCAATATTTACTAATGCCAATATCGTCACCCTTTATTATTAATATTTGATATTGAACCTGACTAATCAGTGAATATCAATGGAATTTCCCTGTATGATATAGAAATCATCTTATGCGAGATTATACTTCGTCTTGATCACGATCTCCGTATAAGCGAATTCCTTCTCCGGCTCTTTCCCGTCAAATATCTTCTCAAACAATATCATAACCGGCTCATAGCCTTGCCTGTAGCCATCCTGTCCGATCAGGAAACGGATCTTCCCTTCCTCCAGATATTGTACATTCTGGGCTGTCAGATCATTGGAGATCACCTTCACCTTATCCGCCAGACCAAGATCGTTAAGAGCCTTACAAACTCCCTGGACACCGGATGCCGCAAGATAAATGCCTGTCAGATCCTCATATTCCTTCAGCATCCCGTTGGTAATCATCTCTGCCATACGGTTATCATCAAAAGCATACTGGACATCCAACACCTGCATATCCTCTCTCAGCATTGCAAATTCCTTTAAAAATCCTTTCGTCCGGTTCTTATGCCCATAAGCGGCAGGATAACCGGATATCACAAGAACCTTCCCGGATGCCGGAAGAATATCCGCCATCAGCCCTGCCGCTACTCTCCCGCTCTGATAAGTATCCTGTCCGACAAAACAGAGACGCTTCGACTCCTCGATATCAGAGTTGAATGTAATGACCGGGATCTCCGCGTCCGCCAGTTCATCGACCGTCGCTTTCAGCTTCTCATCATCCACCGGAACGACCGCAATCCCGTTGCAGCCCTTCTCCTTTAACTCATACATCGCCGCAACCGCTTTCCCCGCATCAAAATCATCAATCTTCCGAATGATCACATCCGCTCCCAGACGCTCTACCTCGGCCTTGGCATCTTCCGCTCCTTCGATGACATTCTCCATAAACGGCGTATTCGCCGCCTGGATGATCACACCGATCGTGATCGACCTCTTCGACATCGCCAACGCTCTGCCCGCCCGGTTTGGCTGATATCCCATCTCATCTGCGATCTTCCGGATCCGGTCCGCAACCTCCGCATTGATCCTTCCCCTGTTATTCAAAGCTCTGTCCACAGTGCCCCTGGAGACTCCTGCCGCTTCCGCTATCTGCTGCAAGGTTACAGCCATCTCATTTCCTCCCTGTCCGCAGCAGTCATGTACATGCTCTATTGCCGCCGTTTTCTTGTCTTTTATTATAAATACCATAAAAACAATTGTCAAACCTACAATCCATTCCCCAAATCTTTTATTCTCTTAATTGAACTCTTCATCCGGTTTCTATTTATCACATAGGTTTTGGAGCTGTACAATTTTATACATTAGTACATACTATGTATTGACATATACATACATTTATTGTATTATGCAAACATAGCAGGAGGGTTGATTATATGGCAACAACAAGCATTACTATCCGAATGGATGAAAAGTTAAAAAAACAAGCTGAAATTCTTTTCGAAGACATGGGATTGAATATGACAACAGCTTTTACTATGTTTGCAAAAGCTGTCGTCCGCCAAAATAAGATTCCTTTTGAAATTACAGCCGATCCGTTTTTTTCAGAATCTAACATAAGAACATTGGAAGAACGCATTGCTAAGATCGAATCCGGTCAATCCGTTCCGAAAGAACATGACTTGATCGAGGTGTAACGATGGGAATACTGTGGGAAGACGATGCCTGGCAGGAATATCTTGATTGGCAAACGCAAGACAAGAAAACGTTGAGACGGATAAATAAACTCATCAAAGATATTCAAAGAACTCCTTTCGACGGAATAGGTCATCCTGAACCTCTATCCGGTAATTTAAGTGGATGGTGGAGCAGGCATATTGATGAGAAGAATCGTATCGTATATAAGACTGTTGGCAATCAGACAACGATCGTATCCTGTCATGGACATTATAACGACAAATAAACGAATGGGGGTATCAAATCTAGTTCATTTTTGTGTATTTTATCCAACTTCCATTCCTATTCACATCACACTGACAGCACTATAGCAAAAAACCCCGCAGGAATCAGAACTATCTTTTCCTGATCCCCGCAGGGTTACGCCTTGACAACAATATCTATAATTTTAAACCATAATCTCAGAGATCTTAACCGGACGATGCTCTTCTAATGACTTCTTCGCCGCAAGACCCATCAATACAGGCTGCAAGCCGTCTTCAACTCCAAGCGGAGCATCCGTATTATTCTCAATCGCTTCGATAAAGCACTTGATCTCCTTCGCATATGCATCCATGTAACGCTCCAGGAAGAAATGCAGCGGCTTCTCGCCTGTTACACCGTCCACATTGCTTATCACTGCCGCACTTGCCGCATCATTGCCGGTAGCAACCATTCCCTTGGAACCGAACACTTCCGCTCTCTGATCGTATCCGTATACAGCCTGTCTGGAGTTGTCGATCACTGCGATCGCACCGTTCTCCATCTTCAGAGTGATCACTGCGGTATCTACGTCTCCCGCCTCTCCGATTGCCGGATCAACAAGTACAGCCGCCTCTACATACACCTCCGCTGCATTGCATCCTGCAAGGAAACGTACCATATCAAAATCATGGATCGTCATATCCAGGAACATTCCGCCGGACACCTTAACATAGTCTGCACACGGCGGCTCCGGGTCTCTGGATGTGATCTTGATGATGTGAGTATCACCGATCCTGCCTGCTGCCACAGCATCCTTCACTGCCTCGAAGTTGTGGTCAAATCTGCGGTTAAAACCTACCTGATACTTCACCGGATTCTTCTTAAGCGCATCGATCACTTCCTTGATCTTAGCCACGTCATGATCGATCGGCTTCTCGCAGAATACGTGCTTTCCTGCATTGATCGCCTCCACAGAGATCGGAGAATGCGTATCTGTGGAAGAACAGATCAGCACCGCGTCAATCTCTGGATCTGCGATGATCTCCTTGTAATCCTTCGTCGTATTCTCCACACCCATCTTCTTCGCCCATGCGGCCGTCTCATCATTCATAAATGGATCCGCAAGGCTTTTGATCCTCGCATTGCCCACCTTCGTGCAAATACTCTCAACATGAACTCTTCCGATTCTTCCTGCTCCGATAATACCTACTGTAACCATAATCTTTTATTCTCCTTTCAAACCATTCGCAAACGTATTTTATAATCCTGTCTTCTCTGCAATAAACTTTCTTGCCTTGATCGCATATTCCAGCGGATTCGCCTTCGCCGGATCCTGCTCTGCCTCTACCAGCATATATCCCTCATAACCATGATCCTCAAGAACCTTGAAAATAGGATCGAAATCAATACATCCGTCTCCCGGTACGGTAAATGCTCCCTGTCTTACACCCTCAAGGAAGCTTAAGTTCTCTTCCTTCACCTTCTTAATGATCTCCGGGCGGATGTCCTTCAGGTGCACATGTTTGATCCTGTCCACATATTTGGTAACCATCTCAAGCGGATCTGCCCCGCAGTATGTAAAGTGTCCGGTATCAAACAGCAGGCTTACATACTCTGGATCTGTATTCGCCATCATGCGCTCTACCTCGTCCGGGTCCTGCACAACCGTTCCCATATGATGATGGAAAGTAAGTGCGATTCCATATTCGTCTTTGGCGATCTTGCCAAGACGGTTCATACCCTCGCAGAATGTCTTCCACTCATCATCATTCATCACATACTTGTGTCCGAAGATCGGCGTGTCCTGCTGCCCCTGTACGCTGTGGCTCTGTTCGGAAGCGCCGATCACCTTAGCTCCCATCGCTTTCAGGAAAGTAAGCTGTGCACGGAATTCCTTCTCCACCTCTTCAAACGGCTTCGTGATCAGGAAAGAAGAGAACCACTGGTTGCAGATCTCGATTCCTCTTAACTCCAAAGCCTTCTTAAGCACCTCCGGATCCTTAGGGTACTTGTTGCCTACCTCTGACCCGGTGAATCCTGCCAGCGCCATCTCGCTGACACACTGTTCAAATGTGTTCTCTCCTCCCAGATCCGGCAGATCATCGTTCGTCCACGCAATGGGAGCGATTCCAAGTTTTACTTTGCTTTTGTCAAACATCTTTGACTCTCCTTTCTCTATATCAATTCTTTTTTTCTCTTTGTCTCTCTGAAAAAAATATACCATATCCGTACATCTAAAAAACACTCTTTTTTTTAGTTTTGTTGTTTTGTTTATTCCGTCAGATAAATGTTGTCTTATTTTTAGGTATGAACATTTTTTCTCCGGTAATCCACCGGGCTGCACCCGTTTATTTTCTTAAATGCCTTAGAAAAATAATGATAATCGTTGAACCCGGCTTCCCGCGCCACCTCCTTTATCTTACCGTTCGTGCCCCTAAGCAATGCCCTGGCACATTCCATCCTCAGATCCAGCAGATAAGACGAGAATCCGATTCCCAACTCCTGCTTGAACAAAAAGCTTAAATACGCAGGATTCAGTTCCGCCGCTTTTGCAACGTCCATTTGCGGCAAGTTCTTCTCCCGCTTTCCGGTTATCAATTCCTATGTACGGAATTCCCTCTGCCAGGATCTTCGTATCATATGCAACGATTCTTATCCCCGCCTCTTCTGCTTCCGCCAGATACGGCGCGTCATAAGAAGAGATCGGAGAGATCGGAGAGATCGCCAATGCGTCCACATCCTGTCTGATCAAATCATGGATCATCTTCTTCTGCATCCTGTCGTTAGACTCCGAATCAGGAGAAATAATCTTGACAGACACGCCGTAATCCTTGCCCGCCTTCTCCATGCCTGAGCATACGGACATCCAGTATTCACTGTTCCTTGATTTCGTGACGACACCGATTGTATACGGCTTCTCGTCGGACTCCGTTTTCTCATTGCGTGCACATCCAGTTACCGCACAGACTCCCAGCATAATTGCCGCTGCGAATCTTACTGCTCTGCTGTTCCGGTCAAAGCTTCCCATCTTGCTGCCCCTCTGTCGGTTTTCCCCTGTATACAGGATGTTCTTCTTAATTTCTACACACTTTCTCTATACCATAATATACAAAATATATGCCTGCGTGTCAACACATTTTTTGTAGTATTTTTAGTGAAAAGCACACATTTTTTTGCGTGCTTTTACGCTTCTGCAGACGCTCGTCCTTTGTCTGTCGTCCAAAGAGCCAATTACTCCCGATTTCAATTGCCTTCTCCTTCCTGACTGTGCTATACTGAATTCACTATGGAGGATATTTTAAATGGGAATTTATTTAAATCCGGGGAACGACGGCTTTTTAGAATCCATCCGTTCCCGAATCTATGTGGACAAAACCGGACTGGCAGCATGTACGAATGAGCTGATCAATACAGAAGAAAAATATATCTGTATCAGCAGACCGCGGCGTTTCGGAAAATCCATGGCGCTTAAGATGCTCGCCGCTTACTACAGCCTCGGATGCGATTCCAGGGAACTATTCAAGGGAAAGGTTTTGGAGAATGCTGACAGCTTTACAGAGCATCTGAACAAATATGATGTGATTTTTCTGAATATACAACAGTTTTTGATCGGTGCAAAAGACCAAAGCGTAACCGACTATCTGGAACAAGAAGTTCTCGAAGAGCTCCTGGCAGAATACGGCGGATACCTGACAAGACAGGATAAAGGGCTTGCCGATACATTAAAAAGAATCTACGCAAAAACAGGTAAAAAGTTCATTTTCCTGATTGACGAGTGGGATTGTGTCATCCGCGAAAGACAAAAAGAAGAAGGGCTGCAGAAGCAATATCTTGATTTCCTGCGGGGGCTTTTGAAGGATCAGCCTTATGTTGCGCTGACCTATATGACAGGCATTCTGCCGGTAAAAAAATATGGGGAACATTCTGCCTTAAATATGTTCTGGGAATATTCGATGTCAGGTCAGGATATCTTTGAAGAGTACACCGGATTTACTGAGAAAGAAGTACAAAAACTGTGTAAACAGTTTGATATGGATTTCCCGGAGACGAGTCATTGGTACGACGGTTACAGATTCAGCAAATATCACCATATTTATAACCCGAGATCTGTTGTCGCAGCAATGCAGACTCACAGATTTTCCAATTACTGGACTTCGACGGAGACCTATGAAGCGCTGAAGGTTTATATGGATATGAACTTCGACGGACTCCGTTCAGACATCGTAAAAATGCTCGGCGGTGAACATGTCAGAGTAAACACCCTAAGCTTTCAGAACGATATGCGGACATTGAAGACCCGGGACGACGTACTGACACTGTTGATCCATCTCGGTTATCTCGGTTATGATCAGGAGAGAAAAGAGACCTTTATTCCTAACAGAGAAATTGCCGGAGAATTTGAAAATGCAATGAGCGTCGGCGGTTGGGCCGAGGTTATGCGCGTTCTTAATTCCTCCGAAAGACTTCTTGAGGCAACGCTTAACGGAGATGAAAGATGCGTTTCCGAAGAGCTTGACAAAGCGCATACAGAAGTGGCTTCCATCCTGACCTACAATGATGAAAATTCTCTTGCCTGTGCCATAAGCCTTGCCTATTACAGCGCAAGAAAGGATTATCTGATGATACGTGAACTGCCGTCAGGGCACGGCTTTGCGGATATTGTATTCTTACCGCTGCCTGCAAAAACAGAAAAGCCCGCACTTGTAATAGAACTTAAGTACGACAAGTCTGCAAATGCAGCAATACAGCAGATAAAGGACAGGCATTATACTCAGTCTCTTGTGAATTATACCGGCGATATCCTGCTTGTCGGTGTAAATTATGACAAGGAATGTACGAATAAGCCTCATAGCTGCCAAATAGAAAGATTGAAGCTCTGATACACCTATCGGTTAGGAGGCTGCCCGACTAATGAGCAGCCTCCTAACCGATAGGGCTATCTAATCCGTTTTACAATTCTCCTCTTGCTTCTCTTGCCACCAGTTCCTCCATAACGGACGAATATTTCTTATCAAGCTTATACAGCGCCAATGTGATCACCGCGATCCCGGCCACAATAACCGGACCGAACTTGTAGATCGTAACAATACAGTTCAGGGCAGATTCCGGCTATACAGCACTTCCTTCAGACGAACTGATATAACCTGCCGCAGAGAGCATCCCCGTCATAATCGCCGATGCCAGTCCCGCACCGACCTTCGTTCCGATAGAACCGCCCGCGAAGATCAGGCTTTCCTGCCGAATATGCGTCTTCCACTGACCGAACTCAACTACATCCCCGATCATTCCGAATACCGCAGCGTTCAAAGGCGCCAGACCGATCGCGCGGAGCACGCAGCTTCCCACCATCCAGGTAAAATCATACGGATTCAGGAAGAATATCAACTGGCCGGCCAGTGCGATCACTTGCTGTTCTGTTCTTAAGATTCGGATATCAGGTATTCTATGGTATCAGAATCCGTACATTTTTTAGATTTCTTAGTATTTTACAAGTTGTCATGAATTTGACAATATTTTGTTGTCTTATTTTTAGACCGCAAAATACACGGCTGATTCCCGGCGGTTTTTCCCCTTCCTTTTTAATATTTAAGAATCTGTCCACTTCCCAGATTTTTGATGCTGTAATTCCCTTCTCCTTCTACCCTAACTATAATCTCGTCCCCTTCACGTCTCGCCCAGACTCTCATCACGGTCTTTCCGTCTGCATCCGGTATCTCAGCTTTGGCACAGCCGCCTTCTGTGAATTCAGACACCAGCAGTGTCACACCGTCAGAATAACCATACACCACTGACTCCTCATTATTTCCCATCGGAAGGATCGTATTCTCCCTAAGCAGAAGAGGCAGGGAATGATAATCATGCACTTCCTTCTGCCAACTTCCCCCGTCCTTTTTCTCTCCTGTGATCAGGTTGATCCACTTTCCCTTTGGGAGATAGTAATCTACTTCTCCTGATTCCTTGAAAACAGGCGCCACTAGGAGCGCATCTCCAAGCATATACTGCCGATCCAGCGTATCGCATCCGTGATCTTTGGGGAATTCCAGGATCATTGGCCGAAGCACAGGCCTGCCATACTCGTGGGACTGGACAGCCATGGCATAGATATAGGGCATCAGGCGGCATTTGAGATTGACGAATTCTTTTAATATCACACAAGCCTCTTCATCAAACTTCCACGGAACCCTCAGTGAATCTGCGCCGTGCAGGCGGCTGTGGGAGCTTAACAGGCCAAACTGGCACCATCTCTTATACAGATCCGGCGTCGCAGTATTCTCGAACCCGCTGATATCATGACTCCAGAACCCATATCCGCAGAGTGACAAGGACAAACCTCCCCGCAGAGTCTCCGCCATGGATACATAGCTTGCCGAACAATCCCCGCCCCAGTGCACCGGAAATTGCTGCCCTCCGACACTTGACGACCTTGCAAATACAACCGCGTCTCCATTTCCCCGCTCTCTCTCCAACAAGGAGAAAACCGTCTGATTATAGAGAACCGAATAATAATTATGCATCTTTACCGGGTCAGAACCGTCATGCCAGACGACATCCTTTACCGGAATCCGCTCGGCAAAATCCGTCTTGAAAGAGTCCACCCCCATATCCATCAGAACCTTCAGCTTCCCTTGGAACCATGCACATGCATCCGGGTTCGTAAAATCAACGACTGCCATTCCCGGCTGCCACAGATCTGTCTGCCACACTCCGCCGTCCGCACGTTTCAGAAGATAGCCCTTCTCCTTTCCTTCCGCGAACAGATAAGACTTCTGAGCAATATAGGAATTAATCCACACACAGATATGCAGTCCTTTCCTGTGATATCGCTCAAGCATCGCCTTCGGATCGTCAGTAACCTTTGGATTCCATGTATAATTGCACCACTCTAACATATCCATCCAATATGCGTCGAAGTGGAATACATGCAGCGGAATCTTCCGGTCCGCCATCTCCTGAATATACTCTGATGTGGTTTTCTCGTCATAATGAGGCTTAAATGAAGTGGTCAACCACAATCCAAAAGACCATGCCGGAGGAAGCGCCGGCCTCCCCGTCAAAGCCGTATACTTTTCAACCGTCTTCATGGGACTGCCGCCGCATATGAAGAAGTATTCAAGACACTCTCCTTCTATGCCAAACTGAATCCGCTCCACTTTCTCACTGGCGATCTCATAGGCCACATCCCCCACATGATCTACCAGCACGCCATACCCCTTGTTCGTAATATGGAACGGGATATTCTTGTAGGCAATCTCGCTGGCCGTTCCGCCGTCTTCGTTCCACATCTCAACAGCCTGGCCATTTTTCACAAACGGAGTGAACCGCTCCCCCAGCCCGTACACATACTCATCCACATCAATCAGATGCTGCTCTATCATATATTTCCTTCCTGTATTTGAGTCCCGCATATAGGCCAGGTTATGGTAACCGGATTCCGTCAGGAACTGGTCTCCCTCATAAAATGACAGCCGGTAATGATTCGGTCTTTTGTCAATCACCGCCTTAAGCTTCCCGCTGCGATAGACCAGTTCCTCATCTGTCTCGCTGATCTCTGCCTGCGGATTCTCCTCCTGATACTTCGCAAACGGCCCTCTTATCACTGCTCCCGCATGATGCACTGCCGACACCTTAATGATTCCTTCCATCGGACTCGTCAGCGTAACCGTCAGCATCGGAATATTCATCGGATCTCCCCGGTCTGCTATATGCTTTGCCGGCAGATAGACAGTCAATTCATTCCCCTTTACCGTATGACCTGCATACTCAATTGCATATGCAGGTATGATTCCTTCCCGCATTGCCCAGAATCCATTCGTATATCTCATTTCACTCTTCCTCCTCTCATCCTCGCTCTTCTCCTTCCCCTTTGCTTCCTGTCTTTATTTTCCCGTTTCTCTCATTCCCCCGTCTCTTCTTCCCCGCCTTCCTTCAGGTCCTGTATTTCCGGTTCATGCTTCTTCAGCACCCTCTCCAGAAAATCCGACATAATAAACGCCGCCGGTCCGGGCACGAAGAACATCGCCATAGGGAATTTCCAGATGATCCCGCCCATACAGACCACCACGAGCAGAAGCGCAAGCGTAGTGCCGATATAACGCACGACCATATATATAGATATCTTGACCAACCAGCCGCAGCTCATCTCATATCTTGACAACGCCGGGAACATATAGCAGGCCATCGCCAGAATATACACCGAAACAAGCGCATACACACAGATGAAGAACAATCCTACATATCCGTCCGTCTCTTTCATCAGGATCCCGATATTCAGATGCATTGCCAGAGTTGCCGCAACAGTCAGTACCCACAGAATCACTCCCTGCCTGAGATTCATAAGAAAGGAGCGGAAGTATTCTTTCGAGATATAACCGTCATTATGTTTGATGCATTTTATCACCGCATGGTAAAGGGCAGCCGAAGACACGCCAATCGTAATAATCGGAAGACTGCCGAGAATCCACAGGAATCCCAGTGCCATGATATCGAAAACCTTGTCGCAGGAAGCGACAAAACTTCCGCCGAATCCAAATACATTTCTTTCACTTTTTTCTTTTTTCACCATACTCTCTCCTCACTTCTTTATTTATGAATGCTCCGGACAGGCAAAAAGCACCGCACCGCGCAGTCGACGCGCACGGCACAGTGCAGTTAAAATCTATTTCCAGAACACAGGATGGCTTCTTAAACCTCCAACGCGAACCCATTTCTCGTGAATAACGGGATCTGCTCGATCGGTGTTTCAACCGTAACAGTCTGACCGCCCTCCATGATCTCCTTCGTCCATGCGTTCGTCCACTTAGCGCCGGCAGGCAGATAGACTTCTTTTGTCTGCTGCCCTTTTTCCATAACAGGTGCAACCAGGATGTCCGGCCCAAACATATACTCCGCTTCATTGTCCCAGCACACTGAATCCTCCGGGAAATCATAGAACAACGGACGCATGACCGGCGTTCCCTTCTCATGGGCCGCTTCCATCAGCGTGCGGATATATGGGCGCATCGCTTCGCGCAACTCAATATATTTCTTACAGATCTCATACACCTTGTCTCCGTATGACCAGATCTCATTCGGCGCGCCGGATACACATTCCGCACCGCCCGTCGCACCAAACTGCGGCTGATACGGCATACGGTTGCCGTGAAGCCTCATGACCGGACAGAACGCACCGTACTCGAACCAGCGGACAAATACCTCATGGAATTCTTCGTCATAAATATTCGCGCCGAAAAATCCTCCGATATCCGTCGTCCACCACGGAATACCTGCGATTCCCATGTTAAGACCCGCTGTGAACTGATTCTGCAGACTGTCAAATGTAGAATGGATGTCTCCTGACCATACCAGCGCACCATATTTCTGGGAGCCTGCCCATGCACAGCGCAGCAGATTCACGATCTCTTCCTGTCCTTCCGCTCTCATTCCGTCAAAAAAGTTCTTGGCATACATTACAGGATAGATGTTGCCCACCTGATTATTCGGCCCCAGATAGTACCGGTAATTGTCAAAATCATAAACCGTATATTCCGGCTCCGCCTCGTCTAACCAGAAGAGCTTCACGCCCTTATCATAGTAATTCTTCTTCGCCTTCGCCCACACATATTCTCTTGCTTCCGGATTGGTCGTATCATAATGAACCGTATTGCCCATATACAGGTGATCGATATGTACGCCTCTCTCAACTCTGGTAAGCAGCCCCTTAGACCGCATCTCGTCAAAGTTCTCACTCTTATAGTCCACCATCGGCCAGATAGAAACCATAAGCTCGATTCCCATATCCTCTAATTCCGCGATCATGGCATCCGGGTCCGGCCAGTATGTCGGATCGAATCTCCAGTCTCCCTGCTTCGGCCAGTGGAAGTAATCTACCACTATAACATCGATCGGGATCTCACGGCGCTTATACTCTCTAGCCACCTCCAGAAGTTCTTCCTGGGTCTGATAACGCAGCTTGCACTGCCAGAAGCCCATACCATACTCCGGCATCATCGGAACCTTTCCTGTCGCATCCGCGTATGCCTCTTCGATCTCCGCCGGTGTATCGCCTGCGGTGATCCAGTAATCTAGCTTCTTCGTTGACTGTACTTCCCATGTGGTGACATTCTTGTTAAAGCTTACGCGTCCAACCGCCGGATTGTTCCACAGGAATCCATATCCCAGCGAAGAGAGCGCAAAAGGCACGCTCGCCTGGGAATTGCGGTGCGCCAGCTCAAGCTCTGTCCCTTTTACATCCAGGAATTTCTGCTGATACTGTCCCATACCGTAGATCTTCTCATCCGGATTCGATTCGAACCTCATGGTCAGCGCATAATCTCCTCCTATAATCGGCTTAAATTCCCTTGCAGACATCTCCAGAGAGCTGCAGGTCTTGGCAAACATATCCTCCCGGTTGCGCACGAATTCTTCCAGCAACAGTTCTCCCTTCTGATTGTAGAAAATGATTTTGCCGATGTTATTAATCTCGGCTTTAATCTTCCCGTTCACAATCTCCGCGGAAAATTCTTTGATAGTTACCCTGGCATGTGCGCCCTCAGGTTTCCCATCCAGCGCCCACAGCTCCTGCGGCATTTCCGACATCTTAGATGCACGCACCCTCAAGCTGTTCTCTCCCCAGGGCTCTACGATCACGCGCTCATCGCGGTAGCGGTAATGCAAAGCGTCCTCCTTTTCTTCAAAATACCCAAGTAAAAACCGGTCATCTGAACGGAAATCCCCCGTCTCTCCTTCTTTCTTTATAAAATCCGGCATGACTCTACCTCCTTATATAATATTTATAGTAATCTGCAATGTGCAGGATTACCTCCTTTATTTTGTCATATTCATGTACAAAACACTTCTACTTCTTATTTACTCCTTAACAGCCCCCGCCGTCAAGCCTCCTACGATATATTTCTGCAGGAATACGAATGCAAGAATGACCGGAATCGTCAGAATAGCGCCATAAGCCATGATACAGTTCCACTTCGTCCCGTATTTGCTCTGGAACTTATGGATATTCGCTGTCAGAGGCCTCATATCCGCCTTCACGTTAAATGTCATAGAATAGATCAGGTCATTCCAGCCATTTAAAAATGAGATTACTACTACAGTTATAATACCCGTCTTGATCGTTGGTATCATGATCCTGAAAAATGAACGGAATACATTACATCCGTCAATACGCGCCGCCTCATCCAGCGAGACCGGAATACTCTTAAAATACGGCCGCAGCGTGACGACAATAAACGGTACGGAACCCGATGCCACCGCGATCGCCGGCGCCCAGTATGTACCCAGAAGCCCTAATTTACTGAATGTCAGATACATTGGTGTCAGCATAACAGATGCCGGAAGCATCTGCGTTACAAGGAAGGTCAGCATGAATGTCTTGGTTCCCCGTACCTTGTAGCGCCCCATTCCGTATGCGGCCGGAACCCCGAATCCAAGCGAGATCACCATGGCACAGACTGCTATCAGAACACTGTTCTTCAAAGACGTGAGGAAATCCGCATCCCTAAGGTTCTGAAGCCACGGGTCAACCGTAAATTCATGTGGATAATAGGTTACAATCTTACCAAAACTCTCCATATCCGTCTTAAATGACATCTGAATCAGCCAGTAGATCGGAAACAGGAAGAAGACTGCAATAATAACCGCAAAGATACAATTCATAATATTCCTGCGTCCTTCTTTGGACTTCAGATACATACGCCTTGCTTCTCTTATCTCATTCTTATCCATCTTAGTCATCCTCCTTCCCCAACAGCTTCAGGTAGAACAGCCCCACACAGAACAGACAGACGAACAGGATCATCGCAATCGTTGAACCCTGTGAAAATTCATATTGTGTAAATGCCCTCGAATATGCATAGGTCCCCAGCACGTCTGTGGAGTTGAACGGTCCGCCTGCCGTCATGATGAACATCAGGTCAAATGCTTTGAACGTATAGATGAATCCCAGCATCAGTACGGACAACATCGCTGATTTCATGAGCGGAAGCGTAATGTATAAGAACCTCTGGAAAGAGGTCGCTCCGTCAATCGAAGCGCTTTCATAGACGTCCTCCGATATGCCCGTCAGACCTGAGGTCAGCAGCAGCATATTAAAAGGAATACCCACCCAGCAATTTACCGCTATTACTGCACTAAGCGCAGTTCCTCCGTTTACCAGCCAGTCGACAGGGGCCGAGACCAGGTGCAGCTTCATAAGCAGGTCGTTGATTACGCCGCCGTCCAGCAGGAACAGGTTCTTTCCCAAAAGGGCGGTTACAGACATCGGCATCATATAGCCCACAAGCACCAGTCCTCTGATCGGACCGGCCAGGGTGAACTTCTTAGAGAAGAACATGGCGAATAAAAAGCCGACCGTAAACTGGATCAACAGGCAGGCAAACGTGAATTCAAGGGTATTCTTGAATACCAGCCGGAATGTCTGATCCGCCAACAGTGTCTTATAATTCTCCAATCCTACAAACACAGACTCCCCGGAAGCAAAATTCTTAACGTTCAGATTCTTAAAACTCAGATCAATATTATACAACAATGGGTATCCGCAGACGATCAGCAGATAAATGAATCCAGGAAGAATAAATATATACGCTTCTTTACTCTTTCTGGCCGCCATGCTAAGCTTCATATTCCCACTCTCCTTTCCATTTCAAAACCGTGAAATAAAACACCCCGGAATCTCAGATTCGAACGGATTCCGAGGTGTATATACGCTAATTTACATCATCCGCAACTCCGCCGCCTATGGATGCTTCCGGAAGCGGGTCTTCCGCTACGATCGGATCAATCGTAGCCGCAGCATCCTTCATCGCATCTTCCGCAGATTTTTCGCCCAGTAAGGACTGCTGTACTGCTGTGTAGAATGCCTCGGAAAGTGTCGGCCACTGTGCATGAGGTCCGCGTGCCCTTGCATAATTCATGCCTTCATTAAATACCGCGTATCTCTCATCCGTTGTAAACAGCTCATTCAGACTGACTGCATCTTTACGAACCGGAAGTTTCGCTGCCGCAGCAGTAAAATCCGCATTATTCTGAGCGTTCATAAGATATTTCAGGAAATCAACACATTCATCCCTGTATTCGGTTCCTGTGCAGACGCCAAAGTTCTCTCCGCCGATCGTAGAAGAATACTCTTCATCCTTCGGAAGCAGAGCATACTGATATTCAAAGGTTCCGTTAATCTTCTCATCAATGTCGGCCAGCTGCCATGTACCGGATTCCAGCATCGCCGCTTTTCCTGCACAGAAAGAGTTATAAGCCTCCGACTGCTGCCAGTTAATAACCTCTTTACTCATCAAGCCGTCCTGTACCAGGTCTGTCAGGAACTGAATCCCCTTGATGGATTCGGGACTGTCAAGCGTGTCGATATTGCCGCCCGCAGAACAGATCCACGGCAGAAGTTGGAAGGTTCCCTCTTCTGTTCCGATGGCGCACATCGCAAATCCATATACACCGTCAGACGCATTAGTTGTCTTCTCACATACTTTCCTGAACTCATCCCATGTTGTCGGCGGTTCATTGAATCCAGCTTTCTTCAGTATGTCCATATTACATGCCAGCGTCAGACAGTTGGAATTGTTCGGCAGCCCGTAATATTTGCCGTCCGCATCCTGACAGCTAAGAAGCGGTCCGGGGTAGAACTGATCCAGATCCTCCCAAGATCCCACATCATCCGTAATATCCTCGAATACTCCCAGAGAAACATAAGAGGCCATATCCGGGGAATCCACCATACCGATATCCGGCAGCTCACCGGATACGGCGCCGATCGTATACTGGTTCATCAATTCCTCTCTGGATACATAGGTTGCAGTAATATGTATCTTATCCTGCTCCTCATTATACTTCTCCACAATCGCTTCCAGATCCGGAGCCTCATGTTCAAAGTAATGCCACAGCGTCACCTCTCCTGCACCGCCTGATGATTCGCTGCTCTCTTCTGAAGAAGAACTGCCGTCACCGCCTGATGACCCACTGTTCCCGCCGCCGCATCCTGTCAGAAGACTGACTGTCAGGCTTCCGAACAGTAACAATGCGGTAAGTTTCTGAATTCGCTTTTTCATAATAATTAATCCTCCTCGCATTTTTGATATGAATTATTATATTTATTTTATTTTGCATATGTAACCATATTTTTTAAGATTTGGAGGGATTTTTTAGGCTACATTTTTAAGATTAGGGGATTTTTTTAAGATATTTCCATCATTTTATACAAAAAAAGATGATATTATCGGTTCTATATCACAATATTGCTGAATCCACATCATCTTTTTTATCACTGTTTGGTTCTTTTGTAATTATTTTTCATTCTCTCTCAAAAACTCTGCCACACTGATTCCTTCAATCTCGCGAAACACTTTGTTGAAATACTTGGAATCTGAAAATCCCACCTTGTACGGAATCTCTTCCCTTGGAACTGCCTGAGACAGCAGAAGCTTCTTCGCCAGATCAATCCGGTAAGTCCTGACAAACCGCGAAAAATTCATTCCCACATCTTTATTGAAAAGATAGCAGAGATACTCCTGCGAAACTCCCAGGCTCTCAGCCAATTCTTTCTGGCTGATCTTTGACGCATATCCTGACTCTATAAAGCTTAACGACTTCCGCACAAGGGGGTGGGCATTGGGATATTGTTCTTTAAGACTCCCTGTACAGGTACTGTGATCCCCGGTCTTCTCATCTTCCAGCCGCTCCATCAGCTCCTTCACCTCTTCGATCATGATCGGTTTCACAAGATACTCATAGACGCCCAGACTGATCGCCTGCCGAGCCACCTCGAATTCCTCATAGGCGCTTACGATCACGAATTTTGCTTTGATCTCGGCGGCCTTCGCCGCCTTAATCAGCTCCAAGCCGCCCATATACGGCATCTTGAGATCTGTAAATACCACATCCGGCTTTACGATCTGCATAATCTCCAGAGCCTGCTTCCCGTCCGGTACCTCCGCAACGATCTCATACTCGCCCGAGATCGACATAATCAGATTCTTAAGTCCTCTTCTGGCACGCTGTTCATCTTCCGCAATCAAAATCCTCATACATTTCTCTCCTCCATACTTGCAGATGAGGGCATCGGAAGCAAAAATACGAATCTCGTCCCTTCTCCCTCCTCTGTATCTAATGATACTTTAAACTCTTTTCCATAATACATCTGCATTCTTGTAACTACATTTGATATCCCAATCCCTACTTCTTTACTTTTGGCAATCAGCGGGTTCTCCAATATCTCCTGTATAATAGTGCTTCTTTCTCTGTCCATGCCGCATCCGTTGTCTTCAACGGCGATCTCCAGAAACTCTTTATAACCTCTGCCGGTAATCCGAATCATCCCCCCGGAGATTCTTCCCTCGAACCCATGGAGTATGGAATTCTCCACAAAAGGCTGCAGCATCAGCTTTCGGCACGGCCAGTTATCATAGTCCGAATCAAATTCTATCTGATAATCAAACATCCCTTCCATCCGTTCTTTTTGAAGGAACAGATACTGCTCTATCCAGGATATCTCCTGGAACATATATACATTCTGATGCTTCTGGTCGAAGGTATACCGCAGGATATTCGACAGCTTTTTCAATAGTACGGAGATCTTATAATTTCCGCTGTCGATCGCTTCATAATTGATGACATTCAGTGTATTGCAGATAAAATGCGCATTAATCTGCGATTCCAGCGCTTCCCGTTCCGCTAACTGCTTCATCTTCATGGACTCGATCACACGGCAATGCTCCTCCTCCACCTCAAAGCTCGCCGTTCTGATCGCCTGTACCATCTCATTGTACTCCTGCGCAAGCTGCCAAATCTCATTCGTTCCCTCGATACGGAGCTGCTCTCTTGTATCACCCGCCTTAACCCTGGAAATCGAACTGCTGATGATCTTAACCGGTCTTAAGATCTGGTTCGTAACCATGAACAGCAAGAACATGATCAGCACAATAGCCGCTATGAAAATCAGCACCATCCTGTCATACATCTCATTTACCTCTTCTTCGAGAACATCCTCATCGATCGCTGCATGCAATGTCCATCCATAAGCCCCAATATCCACCGTTAGATCCGTTATCCGGCTCTCTTTCTCTCCGTTACATGTTTTACCCAGGTAGCCACTGCCGCCGGTATGCATCAGTATCTTTCCCTGACTGTCCTCAATATAGGCCTGTATATATTCCTTCTGGTTTTGATTCAGTTGCTTTAAAAGTGTATTCATTGGCTGGTTGTTAAAGGTAAGAACCAGCATATACCGCATCTTTTCATAGCTGTAATTATTTTTCAGTGGAAATGCGATATGGATCAGTCCTTTGCTCTTATCGTTGGGGTGTACAAACGGCTGCGTAATGATCTCATAACGCGGAACCGCATGGCCTGCTGCCATCTCCTGCACCTTACAAAATGTCTCTCCGATGATATCCTCACTTTCTTCATCCCAGATCTCCCTGGCTCCGGATATATTCATCTCTATCCTGTCATACTGGAACAACACCCCGTCTTTGGATATCAGCGCAATTCCCGCGATAGAATTGGATACCTTGATCGCCCTTCTCAATGTATCCTTCACACTCTTCCGCTCAGACGCGCTGATCTCCCCTTCCCTGCCGATCCCGTTTTCTATCATCTGTCCAATCTCATGGTCAATAGAAATACCGGAACCATAATTCACATAAGTCTCCATCTGATTCTCTATATTCTTATCGACGGACATAAGCAAAGCTCTCTCCGTTGAGTAGGTCGTCTCTACCAGATAAGAATAATATCGCTCCTTCATATACCACATCGTGATAAAAAACAGCAGAAACACCGAGAGCAGAATCGCCGTCGCAAAAGAACACCACATATGTGATGATTTGTAATTCCACAGTGCTCTTATATACCGATATGCCCGAATCTCTTTCTTTTCTTTGGTTTCCATATGTATTATCTTTCTTTCCATGACGCATTTGGGTTAATAGTTATATTCATTATAGCAAACTGTTCTTTTTTTATCCACATATGATCAACAAATAAAGAAAGCTCCGGCAGGCCAAACGTCTACCGAAGCTTTCTTTTATATAATCTTATTGCAGCACATACATCTTCTTAGAAGCCCCTCCCTTCAAGAGCGCTTCCGCCACATCCTCTATTGTAATGTCCTTCTCATCGGCCAGCACCTGGAACACCTGGTCATATCTCTCCCCCGGCAGACGCCCGACAACATACATACTATATTGATAAGGCTGCCCTTCCGGCGACATATATGCCCCTTCGACTCCAAGACCGATACTGTTCGCCGTAATCTCCGGATCAATGAACCCCAAATACTCTGTCAGCAGTTCCTGCACACCGTTCTCCGACTCTGCAAATCTCCCGATATCCTCCGCCTTCTCAAGTCCCATCAGCTTTGCCGCCCGCTCTCTGTCACAGCCGAACCGCCTCTGTCCTTCTCCTTCAGGATATGTCCACTCCACCCCGCCTGCATTATCGATCAGACACAGAAGCAGGATTGCATTCTTCTCCATCTTCTTATGAAAACTCGGTTCATCCTGCACCGGCTCTTCGAAATGAATCTTGAGCACGTACGGCTCTTCTTCCGTCTCAAGTTCCATCGTTCGTTTCCTATCCGGGAATACTCCGATTCTCTCCAGCAGTCTCTCATCAGCCGGTGCATCTCCAATATATGGATTCTTAGCCTCATACAGTGCTTTAGCATACGGAGACACCGCATATTCCGCCTCCAGCTCCTCTGCATCCTTCTCCGAAAATACCATATAGTACAGGACCTCTCCGGCGTTCTTCTCCAAAGCGGCTTTTTTCGTCTCAGCATCCATGAATTCCTGACAGGGCAGACCTTCCACCATGTCTTGCCAGGCCTGGAGATGCCACGCTGCCAATGTTATATTCTGTTCCGCTTCAATATCCTGCCACCGGGCCTGATTTTCCAGATAATAATTCTCTGCCATTCCCTGATAGCCATAGTATCCAAGCATTTCCCATGAATTATCATTTCTTACATATGCATCTTCACCCTCAAACCTGTGCATGAATGCGACATTCCCTTCCGGAAGATGCCGCTGCACATCTACGAACATCTTCCCCTTCTTATCCACACCTGCCTTTGCAAGGTTCCCGGCTCTGACAACCTCATAGCTCTTCATCTCTCCCTGATGATAATATTCCTTATAGATCAGAAAGCTCTTAATATCCTGATCTAGCCTGAACTCATATTCAATCTCACCTGTTCCGGGCGGTTTCACACACTGTATCTGCAATCTCTGCCTGCCGTTCGCCAAAGTCATAAGCGCAACTACTATACACAGAGCAGCGCCCAGAACCATGGCTCGCTTCTTAGGGCTCTTGAAATCCAGGATGTTTCTGATCCGTTGCTTGACGGACGAATCCCCGAATGCCGGCTGTCCGGCCGCCAGTCTGCTCAATCCGGCATCTCTTGACGCAAACTTCAAGAGCGTACGGCAGTAGTCTTCCTTCTCCCTGCTGCTCATTCCCCATACGGCCCTCTCGTCACAGCTCATCTCCATATCCTCACACATCAGATGATATGACAACCAGACAAGCGGATGAAACCAATATACAGAGAGAATAAGGGCTGCCAGAAGCTTCACCTGATAATCACGCCGCCGGATATGGTTCTGCTCGTGGAGAAGGATATGGCGTCTCTCATCTTCTGTGATCTCAAGCGGCAGATAGATATTCGCCCTGAATACCCCCATAACAAACGGAACCTCAAGGTTCTCACATTCATAGATCCCTTTCTCAAAACAATACGCCATAGCAACACTCTTTTTGAGTCTGTGGTATGAATATATCTGGAATCCCCAGAAACCTGCGATCCCCAGGAGCCACAGGCTTGTCAGAACTTCTATGCCTGTTCCTCCCCAATCCGATCCTCCGTCTGTCAGACTTGCCGTCTCTCCTTCTGCTCCTGACATATTCTTTATTCCGGCCGCTTCTTCCGTCTCCAGTGTACTCTCTGCCCCTGACATACTCTCTGTTCCCCGCATACGGTCCGCCTCACGGACAGCCTGACCGTCAGCAGCCTTATCTTCCTCCCCTGATCCGCCGAAAGACAGCAATTCTGACAACTCTTCCTGTCCGGTCCACATTCCCTGATTCCCGGTCATATATCCTCTGAACAGATCCAGATTAAAGATACTGACCGCACTGGAAAATGAATACGGACAGATCAGACGGATCGCAACAAGAATCCACAGGCAGTATGAGAAGCTTCTCGGCGCTTTCACAAGAAGCCGTCTTGCCAGCAAAACCAACACAATTACGAACACAGCCGTCACCGACATATTACAAACCATCAAAAATATTCCGCTCATCCTTCACACCTCTTTCCTTATGGGAATCAATCATTGCCTTTATCTCCTTCGCCTCTTTCTCAGATATCTTCCGGTTCCCCTGGAAAGCCGCCACAAACTTCGGAATATTCACTGTCACATAGTCTCAGATCTGCCATATCCACTTCCCCCTTCATCTTCACTTCTTGTCCAACTTACCGTTCCATCTAAATGTCTCGATCTATTGACATAGACCTGTTCTTACTTACTAGTCTATATCAATAGACCCATTCTGTCAAGCCCAAAAAAGGCCGGCAGCAATAAGCTGTCAGCCTTTTTAATACATATACCGTCAGGCGATATACCCCACCCCCGCCAATACGAACACCCACAGGAACATGGTCAGAATACACCCCACGGAAGTAACCGCAACGATCTCCCCCGCAAGCTTCCCGTCTCCGCCCATCGCCTGCGCCATCGGCGTCGACGCCACTGCAGTCGGCGACGCGAACACTGCCAGGACCGCCACCAGATCATTTCCCCGGAAACCCGCAAGAATTCCCAGGCATACCGTAACAAAGGGAATCACCACAAGCTTCGCCAGAGCGGCAACCGCCAGATGATATCTGTGCCCGGAAATACTTTTCGCAGACAGCAGCCCCCCAAGCACCACCAGCGCAAGCGGCGTTGCTGCCTCTCCAAGCTTCTCCAGCGGTTCCGCCACAAGCTCCGGAATCCTGATCTCCAGAAGTCCGACTGCGATCCCCAGGACGCCTGCACCCACCAGCGGATTCATAAATATCCCGATCAGAAGCTTCCCAACCGGCACCTTCCCGCCGCGGGCAGTCTCGAACAGGATCACCGCAAGTATATTGAATGTCGGAACAACGATCGCCGACAGCGCCGCAATGGACGCCACCCCTCTCTCGTCGCAGAGGGATGCCGCGATCGTCACGCCGAACAATACGAAATTACTTCTGAACATCCCCTGTACCATAGTTGCGGTAACCGCCCCGTCCAGCCTACATCTCCTTAAGAATACCCATACCAGTCCAAAGACCGCGATCACGCTGACCCACACATAGACGTACAGCCCTGGTTTCACCGCGCTCTTAAGGTCCGCCCTGTACACACTGAAGAATAACGCCAGCGGAATCATGATATTGAATATCATCCGGTTCACCGCCTTGAGATTCTCCTCCCCAAGTATCCCAAGATGCTTGATCAGCACGCCCACCAGCATATATACAAAAAGCGGCAGCACCACCGATACTGCCAGCATAAAATATTCCATAATCTCTAAACCCCCGTCAGACAAGGAACCGCGTCAGACACCGCAGGTCATCAACATGACCGTACGTGCTGCATAAGCCACTTCGCCACACCGTCCTCCTCATTACTCTCGATCACTCCATCCGCGATCGCCTTAAGCTCCTCGACCGCATTGTCCACCGCATAGCATTCATCAGAGATCTCAAACATAGGGATATCATTGACCGCATCCCCGAAAGACACCACACGACTGCATCCCCGGAGCTCCTTAAGCTTCCTGATCGCTTCTGCCTTCGTCGCCTTCGCCGGCATGATCTCACACCAATACTCCGGCCTGTACAACTCCTGCTGGAAGGTACAGCGAAAACCAGCATCCCCCGCAAAGATCTCATACACCGGCTGCAGCTCTTCCTTCTCTCCGATGCAGGTAAAATAAAACATATCCCCCTGATACAGTTCTTCTCTGTCCGAAACCGGGCGGAGCCGTCTGTCTCCCTTCCTAAGATCCAGATATCTTCGCATCCCTTCATTCTCACGCGCTGTGATCCAGGAGACCTTCTCTTCCCCCTCTACAAAGGAATAGACCAGAGGACTTATGTCAAACCGGTTCAAGGTCTCTATGACCCGTCTCATCTCTTCTTCCCGGAAACTCTCCTTAGACAGCCGTTCACCCGTAGCCGGGTTGATAATAAAAGCCCCGTTATACACGATCACCGGAATATCCGCCGATAATCCCCTCGTTACCACCGACGCCGAAGACAATGATCTCGCCGTCGCATAGGTAAATGTCATCCCATTTGCCACCAGATCATTGATGATCCTGATACTCTCCGGACTGATCCGATCCTGCCTGTTCAATAATGTACCGTCCAGATCAGATACATACAATGTCTTACCCATCTTCTCCTCCTTGCAGACCGTCTGCTGTTCTGATAACTCAGGCGCCGATCTATCCCCGTCCGCAGATTTCTTCTATAGCGACGATCTCCTCCTGTGTAAATCCTGCGCTCTGGGCCGCTGCCATCCTTATTTTTTACAGTATATCATATATCTATCCATTCTGACAGCTATATTCTGTTCTTACCACAGATTCCTGTACATCTGCTCAATATCCTCTTTCGTAATCTCCCTGCGCGTATTCTGAGGACTTCCGCTCTCCAGCGCATCATTCGCCATCTTGCCGATCGCACAGAAGAACGCTTCTCTCTCAATGCCGAACTCCTCAAGCGTCGGCGTCTTAAGCTCCTTTGTAAGCGCCGTCACAGCCGCCAGGAACTTCTCGCCGGCTTCCTTATCCGTATCATCCCTCCCCGCGGCTCCGATGCTCCTGCCAAGCTGCGCAAACCGCTCATAAGCTCCGCTAAGGGCGAATCCCAGACATTCCTTCATCAGCATGGCATTTGACAGGCCATGAGCCACATGGAACAAGGCCCCGATCGGACGGCTCATCCCATGGATCAATGTAACCGACGCATTGTTGAACGCAATGCCCGCCTCCAGCGCCGCTACCGCCATCTCCGTTCTCGCCTCTTCGTTCTTCCCGTCATGAAATGCCGCCGGAAGAAACTTGAAGATACGCCTTACCGCTGACAGGGCAAATGTATCTGACAAAGTCTGCGCCTGCTTAGAAGTATAGGCTTCGATCGCATGGCAGAGCGCATCCAGACCGGTTGCCGCCGTGATCTTCGGCGGCGCCGTCATCGTAAACTGCGGATCGCTGACGGCAAGAGCCGGCATCAGAGATTTCCCTTTCAACAGCATCTTGACATCCTTCTTCGTATCCGTAATAATGGTGAACTGCGTCGCTTCCGAGCCTGTTCCCGCAGTCGTTGGAATCGCTGCCATCGGAGGCATCTCTACATCAATAACCTTCCCCATATAGTCTGAGATATTCCCGCCGTTCTTCACCAGCGAACCAATCGCCTTCATGGAATCAATCGGGCTTCCTCCGCCAAGGGCAATCAGGAAATCACAGCCTTCTTCCCTGTACTGCTTCAATCCATTCTCGATCATGATATCTGTTGGTTCGCCCGCAATCTCAGAATACACGCTATAATCAATCCCCTGATTCTTAAGCGCAGTCTCTACCTTCGCACAATTCCCCAATTCTACCATAACCTTGTCCGTTACAATCATTGCTTTTCTTCCAAACCGGGCCAGCGTACTCTCTGCCATAGCAAGGGCCCCCGTCCCCGTAATGATCTGTCCTGGTACAATAAATTCCTTCGCCATAATCTTCTCCTCCTCCTCCTTAAATATATGCTATGCGTGCTATTGTGTGTGTTTTTGTTTTAATATATGATAGCACGCAAACAAGAATATTTCAAGAAGTATTTCAAATTTTTATAGCCGTGTGCATTCAAATAGCACGCATTTTGCGTGCTACCACAAAATTCCATCATTTAATGAATACAGTTGACAAACTAGAGTACAAATTCATATAATAATAACAGTAGTTCACTTATGAAAAACTAGGAGGTAAAGAAACATGAAAAGCATTCGGACAAAAATCACCCTGTGCCTTATGGTGACAGTCCTGGCTACACAGCTTGTTGTGGGAGCATCCAGCATTACGCTCAATTACAACAGTACCATTTCGACTGTGGATCAAATGATGAGTGAGACTGCAGTTCTCGCGGCAGAACGTATTGAACAGGAACTAACCGCCTACAAGAACGTTGCCATGGATACCGGCTGTGTACCGCAGCTTCTCGATGAGACCGTTCCACTGGAGGAAAAACGCTCGATCATAGATGAACGGGTCAGCATGCACGATCTCCAACGCGGCAATATCGTCGGTCCGGACGGCATCAGCATCTTTGACGGCAACGATTATTCTGACCGTGAATATGTAAAACAGGCAATGCAGGGCAATGTATATGTATCAGAGCCATTAATCAGCAAGGTAACCGGCGAATTATCTATTATGGTAGCAGCCCCTATTTACAAGGACGGGAAGCAGGGCGCCGAGATCGAAGGCGTAGTATACTTCGTTCCCCACGAAACCTTCCTGAACGATATCGTTTCCTCTATCCTTATCAGCGAACACAGCCGGGCATATATGATCAACAGTTCCGGCGACACCATCGCGGACACCACTCTGGATACCATAACCGTCCAGAATATTGAGAATGAAGCCGAGAGCGACTCTTCTCTGAAGGAACTGGCAGCCATCCATTCAGCCATGCGCGAGGGTAAGAACGGTTTCGGAGATTACAAGAACGGCAAGAAGAGCATGTTCGCCGCTTACGCGCCGGTTACCGGCACAGACGGCTGGAGCGTGGCCGTCGTTGCACCGCAGTCAGATTATCTCTCTACTACATATTTTGATATTGCCATTAATCTGGTGATGATGGTACTTGCCATCCTGTTATCCATTATCGTCGCTTTGAAGCTGGCCAACAGCTTAAGCCGGCCAATGAAGGCCTGCGCGGACCGTATGCGCCTGTTGGTAGAAGGCGATCTGGAATCTCCGGTTCCGGAGGTTGTCAGCAAGGATGAGACCGGTATGCTGACACAATCTACCGCCGAACTGGTAGACGGCTTATCAACCATCATCCACGATATCGGTTATCTTCTGGGTGAGATGGCGAACCAGAACCTGGATATCCAATCCACTCACCGGGATGCCTATGTGGGTGATTTCCAGAGCATCCTGCACTCTATGCGCAACCTGAAGGTAGAATTAAGCGAGATCCTCAGACAGATCAACACTTCCGCAGAACAAGTGTCAAGCGCAAGCAACCAGGTATCCTCAAGCGCGCAGAACTTAAGCCAGGGCGCTGTGGAACAGGCCAGTTCCGTAGAAGAACTCGCCGCCCGTATCAGCGAGATCTCCAACCAGGTTAAGAATACTGCGGACAGTGCGCGGGATGTACGCGAGCAGACCCACCATGCAGGCGAGGGCGTCTCCGTATGCAACCAGCAGATGCAAGAACTGATGAACGCTATGGAGAAGATCCATTCCAGTTCAGACGAGATCGGCAAGATCATCAAGACGATAGAAGACATTGCATTCCAGACCAATATTCTGGCGCTGAACGCAGCCGTAGAAGCTGCGCGTGCAGGCGTTGCAGGCAAGGGATTTGCCGTTGTAGCGGATGAAGTCCGCAACCTGGCCAGCAAGTCCGCGGAAGCCTCCAAGAATACTTCCCTGCTCATCACACATTCCACAGAGGCAGTGCAGACAGGCACCGAGATTGCAAGACATACGGCTGATGCTCTGTCAGATGTCGTAGAGAACATCCAGTCCATGGTAGGTTCCATTGACCAGATCTCTACCGTGTCAAGTGAACAGTCAGAAGCCGTCCTGCAGGTCAATGAGGGAATCTCTCAGATCTCCACGGTCGTACAGAGCAACAGCGCTACCGCCGAGGAGAGCGCGGCAGCCAGCCAAGAGCTTTCCGCTGAAGCAACTAATCTGAAACATCTTGTAGATCAATTCACACTTGCCAGAAATTAACGAAAATATATCGACTGAGCCCGCCTTCTGCGGGCTTTTTCTATATGCTTCCCTAATCACATACAGGTAAGCGTCATTTCAGCAGGCACGCTGCCAAATAATGACTGTGCCATGCCGTCCCGGTCCTGAAATGGATTCGTCCGTTTTGCACCTCACAGTTTTTTCACAAACAGACAGCGGATTGCATTCAGTACCGCAAGAATCATAACTCCTACATCCGCAAAAATAGCCAGATACATATTTGCGATTCCCACAGCTCCTAATGCAAGGCAGGCAAATTTCACTACAAGCGCCATCGAAATATTCTGGTAAACAATCCGCAGACATTTCCTTGAAATCTTGATTGCCTTTGCTATCTTGATCGGATCGTCATCCATCAGAACAATGTCAGCCGCTTCGATTGCCGCATCTGAACCCATTGCGCCCATAGCGATACCAATATCCGCTCTGGAAAGCACTGGTGCATCATTGATACCATCGCCAACAAATGCCAGCTTTGCTTTGCCTGATTTCACCCGCAATAGTTCTTCTACCTTTTCTACCTTATCAGCCGGAAGAAGCTCACTGTAAACCTCATCAATTCCAAGTGATGCGGCAACCTGATTTGCCACTTTCTTTGCATCCCCAGTCAGCATGACGGTCTTATCTACTCCTGCTTTCTTTAACTCCGCAATTGCCGCCTTAGAATGAGGCTTTATAATATCAGAAATTACGATATGTCCCGCATATTTCCCGTTAATTGCCATGTGAATAATCGTACCTGTCTGATGACAGTCCTGATAAGGAATGTTTAAATGCTTCATCAATTTGTCATTACCGGCGGCAACCTCCATACCGTCTACTTTTGCAGTCACGCCATTTCCGCTGATTTCCTGTATATCTGCCACACGAGTTCTGTCAATCTCTTTTCCATATGCCCGCTGTAAGCTCTTGCTGATCGGGTGGGAAGAAGCGCTCTCTGCAAGAGCCGCATATTCCAGCAGTTTCTCATTGTCTATGGTGGAGTGATGAATACCATTTACTTCAAAGACACCCTTTGTCATCGTTCCGGTTTTGTCAAAAACAACATACCTGGTCTGCGAAAGAATTTCCAGATAGTTGGAACCCTTTACCAGCACGCCCTCTTTGCTTGCGCCTCCTATTCCTGCAAAGAAACTCAAAGGAATACTGATAACAAGCGCACAGGGGCAGCTGATAACAAGGAATGTCAATGCCCGGTAAATC
>Ga0137308_100823_pt1 | contig 41130 bp, 39 predicted proteins | sample Inofrocosms_June_FD_97181 | JGI IMG/M metagenome (GOLD analysis project Ga0137308, IMG submission 97181) | Mouse cecal microbial communities from Vienna, Austria - N-Acetylneuraminic and N-Acetylglucosamine D2O microcosms_June | ecosystem: Host-associated > Mammals > Digestive system > Large...
GGATTGAAATACTGGGAATTATAGAATCAGGCAGCGGTTCATAGTAAAAGATCACAGATCCGGCTTTTGGCTTGGGCTGCTGCATTTGGAAAGTAGAGGGCAGAAGGTTGAAATTATCAACGAAAGGCAGATACGGGCTGCGCGCATTGATCGATCTGGCGCGGTACAGCGGGGAAGCTCCGGTGTCCATCACCAGCATTTCGGACCGGCAGAACATTTCAGAGCGTTATCTGGAACAGCTGATGTCGATGCTGAAAAAGGGCGGGCTTGTGAAAAGTCTGCGGGGCGCGGGGGGCGGCTATGTGCTTGCCCGGGAAGCGGCCGACATCTCCGTGGGGGATATCCTGCGGGCGCTGGAAGGGAGCCTGGATCCGGTGGAGTGCTCCGGGCTGAACCCGGAGGAGGGCTGCCAGATTGCGGACAGCTGTGTGACAAAGTACGTCTGGCAGAGGATCAATGAGAGTATCAACCGGACGGTGGACGAGATCAAGCTGGACCAGCTTGTGGAGGAGAGCCGGAAGCGGTGCTGCCAGGACGCGCCGGATCGGAATATCTGTAAGAATTAGACGGCGTATTACATTTCAGGAGGAATACACACATGGAAAAATTAATTTATCTGGATAATGCGGCTACAACGAAAACGGCGCCGGAGGTGGTGGAGGCCATGCTTCCCTATTTTACGGAGCATTACGGCAATCCGTCCAGCATCTACGGATTTGCGGCGGCAAATAAAGAAGTGATCACCGGATGCCGGGAGCAGATCGCAGGGATCCTGGGAGCAAAGAGTGAAGAAATTTATTTTACAGCAGGGGGAAGCGAGTCGGACAACTGGGCGCTGATCGCGACGGCAGAAGCCTATGGCTCAAAAGGAAAGCATATCATTACCAGCAAAATTGAGCATCATGCCATTCTGCATACCTGTGAATACCTGGAAAAGAAGGGCTATGAGGTGACATATCTGGATGTGGACGAAGCCGGACTGGTGGATCTGGAACAGCTTCGGGCTTCCATTCGGGAGGATACGATCCTGATTTCCGTTATGTTTGCGAATAATGAGATCGGCACCATCCAGCCGATCGGGAAGATCGGACAGATCGCGCAGGAACACGGCATCCTGTTCCATACGGATGCGGTGCAGGCATTCGGACAGATTCCCATCAACGTGGATGAGCTGCATATTGACATGCTCAGCGCAAGCGGACATAAATTCAACGGTCCCAAGGGAATCGGCTTTTTGTATATCCGCAGGGGCGTGAAGATCCGTTCCTTTATCCATGGAGGCGCGCAGGAGAGAAGGCGCCGCGCCGGAACGGAAAATGTTCCCGGCATCGTGGGGATCGGCGCCGCGGCGGAGCGCGCGGCCCGGACCAGGAAAGAGCGGACCGGGAAAGAGCGGGAGATGCGGGACTACCTGATCCGCAGGATCGAGTCGGAGATTCCCTACTGCCGTTTGAACGGGGACCGCGAAAAAAGACTTCCCAACAATGTGAATTTCAGCTTTCGCTTTGTGGAAGGGGAATCTCTGCTGATCAGACTGGATATGAAAGGGATCTGTGCTTCCAGCGGCTCGGCCTGCACATCCGGATCCCTGGATCCCTCCCATGTGCTCCTGGCCATCGGACTTCCCCATGAGATCGCCCATGGCTCCCTGCGTATGACACTGAGCGAGGAGATCACGAAGGAAGAGGCGGACTACGTGGTGGAAGCATTAAAGGAGATTGTTCAGGATCTGCGGAACATGTCTCCGCTTTATGAGGATTTTATCAATAAGGAAATGGCAGGCAAATAAAATCAGGAGGAAGGATTATGTATACAGAGAAAGTAATGGATCATTTCCAGCATCCAAGGAATGTTGGAGAAATTGAAAATGCAAGCGGCGTAGGTACTGTGGGAAACGCGAAATGCGGAGATATTATGCGCATATATCTGGATATTGATGACGATCAGATCATCCGCGACGTCAAATTCAAGACCTTTGGCTGCGGCGCGGCAGTGGCCACCAGCAGTATGGCAACGGAGCTGGTGAAGGGAAAGAGCGTGCAGGAGGCGATGGAGGTCACCAACAAAGCGGTGATGGAGGCACTGGACGGACTGCCGCCGGTGAAGGTACACTGCTCCCTCCTGGCGGAGGAGGCGATCCATGCGGCCCTCTGGGATTATGCCCAAAAGCATGGCATCAAGATCGAAGGGCTGGAAAAGCCGAAATCGGATATCCATGAAGGCGAGGAAGAGGAAGAAGAGGAATACTGATGAGCAGGGTTGTAGTGGGGATGTCCGGAGGAGTGGATTCCTCCGTGGCTGCCTGTCTGTTAAAGGGGCAGGGCTATGAGGTGATCGGGGTTACCATGCAGATCTGGCAGGAAGAAGCGCGGGAGTTCCAGGAGGAAAACGGCGGGTGCTGCGGCCTGAGCGCCGTGGAGGATGCCCGGCGCGTGGCGGCCCGCCTGGACATTCCCTATTATGTGATGAATTTCCGGAAGGAATTCCAGGAGCATGTGATCGATTATTTTACAGAGGAATATCTCCGGGGGCGCACCCCCAATCCCTGTATCGCCTGCAACCGATATGTGAAATGGGAATCTCTGCTGTCCAGGAGCCTGTCCATCGGGGCGGACTATATTGCTACCGGGCATTACGCCAGAGTGGAACGGCTGCCAAACGGCCGGTATTCCATCCGCCGCTCGGCAGCGTCGGCAAAGGATCAGACCTATGCATTATACAATCTGACCCAGGACCAGCTGAAACGGACGCTGATGCCGGTGGGAGAATTTTCCAAGGAGGAGATCCGCAGGATGGCGGAGCAGATCGGACTGCCTGTGGCCCAAAAGCCGGACAGCCAGGACATCTGCTTTGTACCGGACGGGGACTACGCTTCTTTTATAGAAAGAAACGCGGGAACCCAACTGCAGAAGGGAAACTTTGTGACTTCTGACGGCAGGGTATTGGGACAGCACAAAGGGATCATCCATTATACGGTGGGGCAGCGCAAGGGCCTGGGGCTGGCCTTGGGGTATCCGGCGTTTGTCCTGGAGATCCGGCCAGAGACCCGGGAGGTCGTCATCGGAACCCATGAGGAATCTCTGGCAGACTCTCTGCGTGTATCGGATGTGAATTTTATGTCCGTAGAAGACCTGGCGGAACCCCGACGTGTGTTTGTGAAAATACGTTATAACCATAAAGGAGTCTGGGGGACCATTGAGAAGACCGGGGAGGATGAGGTGACCTGCGCCTTTGAGGAGCCCCAGCGGGCCGTGACGCCGGGACAGGCTGCGGTGTTCTATGACGGAGAGTACATCTTGGGAGGTGGGACGATAGTATGATTACCAGTGACTGTCACATGCACACATCTTTTTCCACGGATAGCAGCACCGCGCCGGAAGCCATGGTGGAGAGCGCGCTGGAAAAAGGACTGAAAGCAATCTGCGTCACAGACCATATGGACTGGGATTATCCGTTCAGCGAGGAGTTGGGGAAGGATGCCTTTCTGTTTGACGCGGATGCGTATTTTCAAAAACTGACCAAGCTGCGGGAGCAGTATGCGGGGCGGATTGAGCTGCGCATCGGGATTGAGCTGGGACTGCAGCCTCACGCAGGCGCGTTCTGCAGGAAGATCACGGAAACATATCCCTTTGATTTTGTGATCGGCTCGATTCACGTGGTGGACAAAAAGGATCCATATTACCGGGAATTGTTTTCGGAGCTGACGGACCGGGAGCTCTACCGTCTGGCGTTCGAGGAAACACTGGAAAGTATCCGGCATACGGATACTTTTGATGTGCTGGGGCATATGGATTATATCGTGCGGTATGGGACCTATAAGACAAAGGATTACTCTTATGCGGCATTTGCGCCCTGGCTGGATGAGGTTCTGAAGCAGATCATTGAGATGGGGAAAGGGATCGAGCTGAATTCGGCGGGGCTGAAATACGGGCTCGGCTTCTGCCACCCCCATCCGGATGTGCTCAGGCGCTACCGGGAGCTGGGCGGGGAGATCATCACCGTGGGGGCGGACGGGCATCAGCCGGAGCACATTGCCTATGAGTTCGGCAGGGCGGCCGAGGTCCTGCGGGAATGCGGATTTGAGTATTATACGGAATTTTTGGAGAGAAAGCCGGTTTTCCGGAAGCTGTAAGAGCGCGCGGCTATAAAAAATAACTAAAGGATTTACGGGCAGGGTATAAGATTTACACAAACTTCCAGAAAAATAGATTTAGGACTTGAATTTTTGTTCCCCATTTAGTACAATATTTCTAGTTGATGATTCTTTAACAAACTGCGCCTGATTTAGGTTTGTTGGGAGTTCACCATAATAACTGTGTTACAGTTAACATTTTAAACTTTTAGGAGGAATTAATCATGGCAGTAAAAGTAGCGATTAATGGATTTGGACGTATCGGACGTCTTGCGTTCAGACAGATGTTCGGAGCAGAAGGTTTTGAGATCGTAGCGATCAACGATCTGACATCCCCGAAGATGCTGGCTCACCTGTTGAAGTATGATTCAACACAGGGTAAGTATGAACTGGCAGATAAGGTGACTGCAGGTGAAGATTCTATCACAGTTGACGGCAAAGAGATTAAGATCTATGCGAAGGCAAGCGCGGCAGAGCTTCCCTGGGGAGAGATCGGCGTAGACGTTGTTCTGGAGTGTACAGGCTTCTATACATCCAAGGCAAAAGCACAGGCTCACATTGATGCAGGTGCGAAGTATGTGATCATCTCAGCTCCGGCTGGAAATGACCTTCCGACTATCGTTTACAACGTGAACCATGACAAGCTGACAAAGGATGACCAGATCATCTCCGCGGCATCCTGTACAACAAACTGCCTTGCGCCGATGGCAAAGGCTCTGAATGACCTTGCGCCGATCAAGTCCGGTATCATGTGCACCATCCACGCTTACACAGGCGACCAGATGACACTTGACGGACCGCAGAGAAAAGGCGACCTGAGAAGATCCCGCGCGGCAGCAGTGAATATCGTTCCGAACAGCACAGGCGCTGCAAAGGCAATCGGACTGGTTATTCCGGAACTGAACGGAAAACTGATCGGAGCTGCTCAGCGTATCCCGACTCCGACCGGTTCCACAACAATCCTGACAGCAGTAGTAGAAGGCACCGTAACCGTTGATCAGATCAACGACGCTATGAAGGCTGCTTCTAACGAGTCCTTCGGTTACAATGTAGACGAGATCGTATCCAGCGATATCGTTGGTATGAGATTTGGTTCTCTGTTTGATTCTACTCAGACAATGGCTATGCCGCTTGACAACGGTACAACAGAAGTACAGGTTGTTTCATGGTATGACAATGAGAATTCTTACACAAGCCAGATGGTAAGAACAATCAAGCATTTTGGAACATTACTGTAGGACAGGCTTTCAGAGAAAACTGAATTTGTCAGATTTGATTCTGAAATAGACTCACGAAGGGGTCCGGTCTTATAATGGGACCGGATCCCTTTTTTTACAATGTTTTTACAATGAAAACAGGGAGGCAATGACATGCTTAATAAAAAATCAGTAGACGATATTAATGTAAAGGGTAAAAAAGTCCTGGTAAGATGTGATTTCAACGTGCCGTTGATTGATGGGAAGATTACCGACGAGAACCGTCTCGTCGCGGCGCTTCCGACGATCAAGAAGCTGGTTGCGGACGGCGGAAGGATCATTCTCTGCTCTCATCTGGGCAAGCCGAAGGGAGAGCCGAAGCCGGAATTATCCCTGGCTCCTGTTGCTGCCAGATTATCCGAACTGCTCGGCCAGGAAGTAAAATTCGCGGCAGATCCGGAAGTGGTCGGACCGAATGCAAAGGCAGCGGCAGAGGCACTCCAGGACGGTGAGATCATTCTTCTGGAGAATACCCGTTACAGGATTGAAGAGACCAAGAACGGTGAAGCATTCAGCAAAGACCTGGCTTCCCTCTGCGATGTATTTGTAAACGACGCGTTCGGTACCGCTCACAGGGCGCACTGCTCCAACGTAGGTGTGACCCAGTTCGTGGATACGGCTGCGGTAGGCTACCTGATGCAGAAAGAGATTGATTTCCTTGGCAACGCAGTGAACAATCCGGAGCGCCCGTTCGTGGCGATCCTGGGCGGAGCTAAGGTCTCCAGCAAGATTTCCGTGATTGAAAATCTCCTGGAGAAGGTGGATACTCTGATCATCGGCGGCGGAATGTCCTACACATTCAGCAAGGCTCAGGGCGGAAGCGTAGGCAAGTCTCTGTTGGAGGAAGATTACTGCCAGTACGCGCTGGACATGATCAAAAAGGCAGAGGATAAGGGCGTGAAGCTCCTTCTCCCGGTTGATAATGTGATCGCAGATGATTTCTCTAATGACGCAAATACAAAGATCGTTGCAAACGGTGAGATTCCGGACGGCTGGCAGGGTCTTGACATCGGACCGGAGACTGCGAAGATCTATGCAGACGCAGTGAAGGAAGCAAAGACCGTTGTATGGAACGGGCCGATGGGTGCGTTTGAGATGCCCAAGTTCGCGGCAGGAACCGAAGCAGTGGCAAAGGCACTGGCGGATACAGACGCTGTGACCATCATCGGCGGCGGAGATTCCGCGGCAGCAGTGAACCAGCTCGGCTACGGCGACAAGATGACCCACATCTCCACCGGCGGCGGCGCGTCACTGGAATTCCTGGAAGGAAAAGAATTACCGGGCGTTGCGGCAGCTAATGATAAGTAAATACTTAGAGAAGTCTAAAGAATATACTAAAAAATTAAGGAGACCATATCATGGCAAGAAAGAAAATTATCGCAGGCAACTGGAAAATGAACAAAACACCGAGCGAGGCTGTTGCTCTGGTGGAGGAACTGAAACCGTTGGTTGCAAATGAAGAAGTGGACGTTGTATTCTGTGTACCGGCGATCGACATCGTTCCGGTTGTGGAAGCTGCAAAGGGCACCAACATCCAGGTGGGCGCGGAGAATATGTACTTTGAGGAGAGCGGGGCATATACCGGCGAGATCTCCCCGAACATGCTGGTAGACGCAGGCGTGAAGTATGTGGTTCTCGGACATTCCGAGAGAAGAGAGTACTTCGGCGAGACCAACGAAGACGTGAACAAGAAGGTACTTAAGGCGTTTGAGCATGGCATTACACCGATCATGTGCTGCGGCGAGAGCCTGGAGCAGAGAGAGCAGGGTGTGACTATGGACTTCATCCGCCAGCAGGTTAAGGTTGGATTCCAGAACGTGACCGCAGATCAGGCAAAGACCGCAGTGATCGCTTATGAGCCGATCTGGGCGATCGGAACCGGCAAGACCGCGACTACAGAGCAGGCACAGGAAGTCTGCGCGGGAATCCGTGCATGCATCGCGGAAGTATATGATGATGCGACAGCAGAAGCCATCCGCATCCAGTACGGCGGATCTGTCAATGCTGCAACAGCAGCAGATCTGTTTGCGCAGGCAGATATCGACGGCGGCTTGGTAGGCGGCGCTTCCTTGAAGGCTGACTTCGGCAAGATCGTGAATTACAAGTAAACAGACAGAAAGTTCACGGTGTAAAATGTAATCAATGAGAGAAAAATGAATTTCCCCCTGTTTCGTTGTTCATGGCATGAATAGAAACGGGGGGTTTCTAATAGTTGCTGTTAAAATGCAGGTGCTCACAGTAATTGTAAATATGCTGCTTCATAAAAATAAAATTAGAGTTGAACATATGTTCTTTTTGTGATATACTGAATCAACAGAGTAAATGAAGATATTTTTCAGATGAGAGGTGATACGATGTTTCAGGAATTGGTAAATCTGGTCCACACTGTGACTCAGGGGGAATTTAAAGAGGCAACAGAAAAAGTAAGGTCCTATATAGATTGTATGGATGTCTGCGGATTTAAAGAGATCGTGAAGAATATCGGGATCATTCCGGAGAATATTGCGCATGATTCCTCAGAAGAAAAACTATATTCGAAAGCATCAGATATTGTTTTGGCCAGAAGTTTCAGGGAATTGGGACTGGATGCAAAAGCGCTGGATGAACGGGCTGATAGCGCAGATATCCTGGCGGAAAGTACGAATGGATACAATTATAGCCTAGTCGCTGATGCAAAGTGCTTCAGACTAAGCCGTACAGCGAGGAATCAGAAGGACTTCAAGGTTAGTAATTTGAGTGATTGGAGGGGCTCTGAAAATGAATATGCGGTGTTAGTGGCACCCTATTTTCAGTATCCTCAGACGCGAAGCCAGATTTATTCCAAAGCATTGACCCATAATGTATGCCTTTTATCCTGGGAACATATCTCATTGCTGCTTGAACACGGGATAAAAGAGACAGCAACTTTTACGCTGGAGTCGTTATGGAATGCATCTCAGATGATGGCAAGAGATAAAAATTTATCTTTTGCTAATGCACAGATCTGTTTTTTGCCGAGAATGGACAGCTTTATTGCAAAAAAGATTGGAATCAAAGAAAAAGATTATCAGAATGAACTGGACAGGTATAAAACATTCATCGTATGCCGTGGAAAAATGGAAATCTCATATTGGGAAAACCATATACAGGAGATTCGTTCCTATACAAGGGAGCAGGCAATAGATGAATTGATTTCTGCAAGGAAGCTGACAGAAAAGATAGCAGTGATCAGATCCTATTTGGCCAGATTGAATGAGCAGGAGTGAGATATATGAGCAGGGTAGAATTGGGAGACTCGATTCAATTGATCAAAACTGTTGAAACGGAGTCGGTTCATTTGATTTTGTCTGATATACCATACGGAATTAATTATGATGAATGGGATGTACTTCATAACAATACCAATACAGCATTATTGGGACAAAGTCCTGCGCAGGAAAAAAGTGGCAGCATTTTTAAGTCACGCGGGAAGCCGTTAAACGGATGGGCACAGTCGGATAAAAATATTCCTAAGGAGTATTATGAGTGGTGCAGGAAGTGGACATATGACTGGTATCGTGTATTAAAACCCGGAGCAAGTTGTTTTATATTTGCGGGAAGAAGAATGGCCCATAGATGCATCTGTGCAATGGAGGATACAGGATTTATATTTAAAGACATGATAGCCTGGGAGAAGGATTCTGCGGCATATCGGGCTCAGAGGGTAAGCAGTATATTTGACAGAAGGCAGGATTCTACCAACAGCCAGAAGTGGGCAGGATGGAAGGTAGGCAATTTAAGACCCTTGTTTGAGCCGATTTTATGGTTTATGAAGCCATATCCTCAAGGAGGGACATTGACGGATAATATTTTGAAATATTCGGTTGGAGGCTATAACGAAGAAAAATTAAAAGAATTAGCGGTGTGGAATGAAGGATTGGAGATTTGTTCCAATATGTTAAAGGTTCAGTCGCAGAAATCGGACAGAGGACTCCATCCTACACAAAAGGCAGTAAAACTGATGGAAATATTGATCTCGCTGGTGACGGTAGAGGGGCAGACCGTATTGGATCCATTTTGCGGATGCGGTACAACGCTGGTGGCGGCTAAAAATCTAAATAGAAAATATATTGGATTTGAGATCAATCCGGAATATTACAAAAATATACTCGAACGATTAAAATGATTTGCAAAAAGCGGAAAAAGCATGTACAATAGATACTGGACTTTTAGGTGACAGAACTGTTACAATTTCAGTGTTTAAAAGGAGAAGGACAATGAGCAAAAAACCAACTGTATTAATGATTCTTGATGGTTATGGATTAAATGACAATACAACCGGAAATGCCGTTGCACAGGGAAAGACCCCGGTCATGGATAAGCTGATGGCCGAGTATCCTTTTGTCAAGGGAAATGCAAGCGGCCTTGCAGTGGGGCTGCCGGACGGACAGATGGGCAATTCTGAGGTCGGACATCTGAATATGGGTGCCGGCAGGATCGTATACCAGGATCTGACCAAGATCACAAAGGCAATCCAGGACGGAGACTTTTTTGAGAACAAGGCTCTTCTGGCAGCCTGCGAAAATGTAAAAGAACATGATTCCGCGCTGCATATGTTCGGACTGGTATCTGACGGAGGCGTGCACAGCCACAATGAACACATATACGGACTGCTGGAGCTGGCGAAGAGGCAGGGCATCCAGAAGGTGTATGTACACTGCTTCCTGGACGGACGTGATACGCCTCCGGCATCCGGCAAGGAATATGTAGAACAGTTGGAAGAAAAGATGAAGGAGATCGGTGTGGGTGAAGTCGCAAGCGTGATGGGACGTTATTACGCGATGGATCGGGATAACCGCTGGGAGCGTGTGGAAAAAGCCTACAACGCGCTGGTAAAGGGGATCGGCGAGACTGCGGAGTCCGGACCGGCAGGAATCCAGGCTTCCTATGACGCAGACGCGACGGATGAATTTGTACTTCCTACCGTTGTGATGAAGAACGGAGCACCGGTGGCTACGATCCAGGACAATGACTCCATCATCTTTTTTAATTTCCGTCCGGACCGTGCAAGAGAGATCACAAGAACCTTCTGTGACGACAATTTCGGCGGCTTTGACAGAGGCTCGCGAATCAAGACGACCTATGTATGCTTCACAGAATATGATGTGACGATCGAGAACAAGCTGGTGGCTTTTGCGAAGGAAGAGATCACCAATACGTTCGGACAGTTTCTTGCAAAGAACGGCCTGAAGCAGGCTCGTCTGGCAGAGACGGAAAAGTACGCTCATGTCACCTTTTTCTTCAACGGCGGCGTAGAAGAACCCAACGAAGGCGAGGACCGGATTCTTGTAAAGTCCCCCAAGGTTGCCACCTATGACTTGAAGCCGGAGATGAGCGCATATGAAGTATGCGGCAAGCTGGTGGAGGCAATCAAGTCCGGAACCTATGACGTGATCATCATCAACTTTGCCAATCCGGATATGGTAGGACACACCGGCGTGGAAGCGGCGGCGATCCAGGCCATCGAAGCGGTGGACGAATGCGTGGGCAGAGCGGTGGACGCAGTGAAGGAAGTGAACGGACAGATGTTCATCTGCGCAGACCACGGCAATGCGGAGCAGCTGATCGACGAGGAGAACGGAGAGCCATTCACCGCCCATACGACCAATCCGGTGCCCTTTATCCTGGTCAATGCAGACCCGGCTTATCAGCTCCGGGAGGGAGGATGCCTGGCGGATATCGCGCCGACTCTGATCGAGCTGATGGGACTGGAGCAGCCGGCGGAGATGACAGGAAAGTCACTTCTGAAAAAATAAAGAACCGGAAGCTGTATACATGGCTTTTATGGCAGAATAGCAGAAAGTCTGTCTCGGGCAGTTTTTCTGCGTCTTACAAGATGAAAAACTGGCAGTGTTTTTGGATCTGAAGACACTGCTAGTACAATGTTGCATTAATTTTGAAGTAATAAGCGTTCGATGTTCATGTCAGTACAAGGCGGAGGAAGGAGGCGATGCCGGTAGCATCGTTGACTGACTCCAACGCAGTAATGGCATGGACAGCGAGCACTTATTACTCAATTATTAATGCAACATTGTACTAGTTGTATATAAGCCTTTGATTCCGCCTGCGTCAGTGTATGGCAGTTTGATTTTTGGCGGGCGGAGTACAGTAAAAACGAAAGGAAGAAAGAACATGAGGAACCTGACAGAGATCAGATGGCACGGCCGGGGCGGCCAGGGTGCCAAGACGGCGGCGCTTTTGCTGGCGGATGTCGCATTCCAGACAGGAAAGTATGTCCAGGGATTTCCGGAATACGGCCCGGAGCGTATGGGCGCGCCCATTACCGCGTATAACCGGATCAGCGACCAGGTGATCCGGGTGCATTCCAATATCTATGATCCCCAGTATGTGGTTGTTGTGGATGAATCCCTTCTGGAGGCTGTGGATGTGACCTCCGGACTGAAGAAGGACGGGGCGATCCTGGTGAATACCCAGCGTTCAAAAGAAGAGATCATTCCCCACCTGAAAGGATACGAAGGGGAAGTTTATATCATTGACGCCCACAAGGTATCCATGGCGACGATGGGAAGATATTTTCCCAATACGCCCATGCTGGCGGCCATTGTGAAGGTGGCGGGGATCATGGAGGAAGAGACCTTTCTGAAAGAGATGAAGGCATCCTTTTCCCACAAATTTGCAGGTAAGCCTGAAGTGATTGAGGGCAACATGGCGGCGTTGAAGATGGCATTGCAGGAGGTGCGGTGATGGCGGCAGATATCAGTAAACTAGGTGTGAAAGCGGGATGGAAGGACTTGACGGAAGGCATGGTGATCGCGGGAGCCGGCACATCCAGGGAGTTCAATACCGGTGAGTGGTCTACGGACAAGCCGGAATTTATCGAGGAAAAATGCAAACAATGTCTGCTGTGTGTTCCGGTCTGTCCGGACAGCTGTATCCCGGTTGCGGATTATAAGCGGGGGGCATTTGACTATGAGCACTGCAAGGGCTGTGGGATCTGTGTGAAGGCATGTCCTTTCGGCGCGATCACGATGGAAGGGGTGAACTGACATGGCAAAGAGAGACCGTTTATCAGGAAATGAGGCAGTGGCGATCGCGCTGCGCCAGATCAACCCGGATGTATTCCCGGCTTTTCCCATCACACCGTCCACGGAGATTCCACAGTACTTTGCTTCCTTTGTGGCAAACGGACAGGTGGATACGGAGTTCATTCCGGTGGAGAGTGAGCACAGCTCCATGAGTGCGGCGATCGGTGCCTCAGCGGCGGGAGCAAGGAGCCTGACAGCCACATCCTCCTGCGGACTGGCCTATATGTGGGAAGAATTATATATTGCGGCGTCCAACCGTCTGCCGCTGGCACTGGCGTTGGTGAACCGCGCCCTGTCGGGTCCCATCAACATCAACTGCGACCATTCGGACAGCATGGGCGCGCGGGATTCGGGATGGATCCAGCTTTATGCGGAGAACAACCAGGAGGCTTATGACAATATGGTGCAGGCATACCGGATCTCTGAGCATCCGGATGTCAGGCTGCCCATCATGATCTGCCAGGACGGATTTATTACCAGTCACGCGGTGGAGAATATGGAATTGCTGGAGGACGAAGAGGTACGGAGCTTTGTGGGAGAGTATGAGCCGGAAAACTATCTGCTGAATCCGGACTGCCCCATGGCAGTAGGCCCCTATTCCATTACGGATTATTATATGGAAGCAAAACGGAACCAGGCCGAGGGCATGAAGCATGTAAGCCGGGTGGTGCTGGAGACGGCGAAGGAATTTGCCGCATTATCCGGCAGGAAATACGGACTGTTTGAAGAATATTGCATGGAAGACGCTGAGCTGGCCGTAGTGATGATCGGGTCCGCGGCAGGTACAACCAAGGATGCCATCGACGGGCTGCGGGCAAAGGGCGAGAAGGTGGGACTGGTGAAGATCCGGATGTACCGCCCCTTCCCGGCAGAGGAGATCGCGCAGGCTTTATCCGGGGTGAAGGCCGTTGCGGTTATGGACCGGGCGGAAGGCTATACGAATCACGGAGGACCTCTGGGAGCGGATGTGATGGCAGCGCTGTTCCGCGCGCACTCTCAGGCCCTGGCAGTGAATTATATCTACGGACTGGGAGGACGGGACGTGCGCGTGGAAGATATGGAGCATATTTTTGCAGCCCTGAAACAGATTGCAGAAGACGGCGAGACAGGGGAAACCTACCGCTATCTTGGAATTCGAGAATAGGGGGGGACAGGATATGAGCTACAATTTTAAAGAAACCATGAATAAGCCGGAGCGTCTGGCTCCCGGACATCGGATGTGCGCGGGATGCGGCGGGACCATTGCGGTGCGCAATGTCCTGCGTGGGCTCCATGAAGGAGACAAGGCCGTGATCGGCAATGCCACCGGCTGTCTGGAGGTCTCTACATTTACTTATCCATATACGGCATGGGAGGACAGCTATATCCACAATGCCTTTGAAAACGCGGGGGCGACCTTGAGCGGCGTGGAAGGCGCTTATAAGGCATTGAAGAGAAAAGGGAAGCTGGATGCGACGTACAAGTTCATCACCTTCGGAGGAGACGGCGGAACCTATGACATCGGTTTTCAGTCATTGTCCGGCGCCATGGAACGGAATCACGACATGGTGTATGTGTGCTATGACAACGGCGCTTACATGAACACCGGGATCCAGCGTTCCTCCGCAACTCCCATGTATGCGGATACGACAACCACACCGGTAGGCACGAAGAGCAACGGAAAGCCACAGAACCGGAAGGATCTTGCGGCGATCATCGCAAGCCATGACATCCCCTACGTGGCACAGACTACATTTGTACAGAACTTTAAGGACCTTCATATTAAGTCGGAGAAGGCGATCTATACGCCGGGCGCGGCATTTTTAAATATCATGGCGCCCTGTCCCCGGGGATGGAGGTACAATACGCCGGATATCATGGAGATCTGTAAACTGGGAGTGGAGACCTGCTACTGGCCGCTGTTCGAGGTCGCGGAAGGGAAATGGATCCTCAACTATGAGCCGAAGAAGAAGCTTCCAATTGAGGACTTCCTGGTAAAGCAGGGGCGGTTCAAACATCTGTTTAAGAAAGAAAACGAGCACCTGATCGGGGAGTTTCAGAAGGAAGTGGACCGGAGATGGGACGAGCTGGTATGGAAGTGTTCCAGGTAGCGGCAAAACAGGGATCCTGCGCAGGAAGTCTGTGGGGCGGACAAAGGAGGGCAATGTACACCCAGGGTACCTCATTACGGCGAAGTTTCACAAGGCTTAAGAAGGAGATAGGATAGATGAGCAGACAGTATGAAAAGGTAAAAGCATGTTATGAATATTGCAGGACAGTCACGGATTTTCAACCCAGAGTGGGCCTGATCCTGGGTTCCGGGCTGGGCAATTATGCCAGGAATATGAAGGTGGAGTGTGAGATCCCGTACGGGGATATCCCGGATTTTCCGGTCTCCACGGTGGCAGGCCATGATGGAAGATTCCTGTTTGGAATGATCGGCGATGTTCCGGCAGTGGTGATGAAGGGACGGGTTCATTTTTACGAAGGGTATACGCCCCAGGAGGTGGTGCTGCCGATCCGGGTGATGAAGCTGATGGGGATTGAGGTGCTGTTTTTGACCAATGCGTCAGGCGGGATCAACCGGAATTTCCAGGTGGGAGATTTCATGATGATCACGGACCAGATCTCCAATTTTGTTCCCTCTCCCTTGATCGGGGAAAATGTTTCGGAGCTGGGGCTTCGATTCCCGGATATGTCCAATATCTATGACCCGGAGCTTCAGGAGCTGATCCGGAAGACTTCCAAAGAAGAGGGGATTCCCATCCGGGAAGGAGTCTATGTGCAGACCACCGGGCCGAATTACGAAAGCCCGGCAGAGATCCGCATGTTTGCGGCGTTGGGCGCGGATGCGGTGGGCATGAGCACGGCAGGCGAGGCGCTGGCGGCACGGCATGCGGACATCCGGGTGTGCGGCATTTCCTGCGTATCCAATATGGCGAGCGGGATCTCTAAGGAGAAGCTAAAGCATGAGGACGTGCAGATTGCGGCGGATAAACGGGCAGAGGATTTTGAGCGTCTGGTGACCCAGATCATCAGAAAGCTGTGAAAGTGAGGAAAAAGGAAATCCATGAACACAAGAATTTATAATGTAAGAATACTGACCATGGAAGAAGGGAAAGATATCTTTCAGGGAGAGGTATGGATCCAGGATGATACCATCACCTACGCGGGTCCTGAGCGTAAGGACGGAAAGGTATGGGACAGGGAGATCGACGGCCAGGGCAATCTGCTGATGCCGGGCTTCAAGAACGCCCATACCCATTCGGCCATGACCTTCCTGCGTTCCCACGCGGATGACTTAAAGCTGGATGAATGGCTGTTTAACAAGGTGTTTCCGGCGGAAGGGAAGCTCACTGGCGAAAGTCTCTACTGGTTCACCAAGCTGGCATTCATGGAATACCTGACCAGCGGGATCACGACGGCATATGATATGTATTTCTACGTGGACGACGGGGCACGGGCGGCAAAGGACACCGGGTTTCGGTATGTGTTCTGTGACAGCATCAATAATTTCGGCGGCACCGTGGACCAGGTGGAAAAGGACTACCTGCGGCTGAATATCGATCCGGCACGGCAGATCAGCCATCGGATCGGTTTCCATGCGGAGTATACCACCAGCAGGGAGCTGATGGAAGGGATCGCGGCACTGGCGGAACGGTATCAGGCTCCGGTTTCTGTACACTGCTCCGAGACACGCAAGGAAGTCGAAGAGTGCCGTAAGCGTTCAGGCATGTCTCCGGTTGCCTATATGGACTCCCTTGGGCTGTTCCGATACGGCGGCACGCTGTTCCACTGTGTACACATGGATGAGACCGATTATGAGATCATCAAGAAACGGGGGATTTATGTGGTCACCAATCCGGCGTCCAATCTGAAGCTGGCAAGCGGGATCGCGCCCATTAAGCGGTATCTGGAGATGGGGATCCCGGTAGCTATCGGAACGGATGGGGCAGCCAGCAACAACTGTCTGGATATGTTCCGGGAGATGTTTTTGGTGACCGGGCTGCAGAAGGCGGTCTGCGACGATCCCGAGGCGGTTCCAGCAAGGGAAGTGCTGAAAATGGCAACGGTGAACGGGGCTTATGCCTGTGGACTGCCGGAGTGCGACAGCATTGCGCCGGGCAAAAAGGCGGATCTGATCCTGATCGACTTAAACCAGCCCAATATGCAGCCCATCCGCAACTTGGACAAAAACCTGGTGTACAGCGGGAGCAAGTCGAATGTGAAGATGACGATGATCGGCGGGAAGGTGCTGTATCAGGACGGGGAATTCTATCTGGATTCTTCCAAAGAAGAAATTTTTGCAAAAGCTAATGAATATGCGGAGAAGATATTCGCAATGTAAAAGATCCGGACTGCAATCGGAAATCAGCCTTATCCTGTTGCAGTGGTTGATTGGAACTGTTATAAAATGAAAGAGGACTGGTATCATGAAGGCAGCGGTATTTACGGTCAGTACAAGGGCATACAAGGCAAAGCAGGAGAGCGCCGCGGGAACAGCGGTGAAGCGTGTCGTGGAACAGGTGGGATTTGATGTCAAGGCAGGGGTGCTGCCGGAGGACCGGACTGTGGTGGAAGCAGTCTTAAGACAGCTGGCGGATACGGGCTCGGTGCAGCTGATCCTGACGGTAGGGTCTACAGGCGTCCTGAAAAAGAACTGCGCACCGGATGCTCTGACAGATGCGGCGGAACGCCTGCTTCCGGGGATCCCGGAGGCCATCCGTGCATACAGTATTCGGTATTCAAAAAAAATCATACTGGACCGGTCGGCAGCCGGTATCCGCAACCGGACGGTCATGGTGAACCTTCCAGACAGCGGAAAGCTGGCAAAGGAAGGGATCGAATTTATCCTGCCGGAGCTGGTGCGGGCGGTGGAGATGCTGAATGTCTGAGAAATCTCAGCTATACTGGCCGGATACTTTGCAACAGAGCGCAAGGCGCCGTGAAAGAAGATTACTCTTTACAGTTCTTTAGGCAAGGAGTGAGGTTATCGTATGATCAAAGTGCTATATATCGAGCATAGTGGATTTCAGGTGGAACTGGAGGATGCGTATTTCCTGTTTGACTACTACCGCGGTGAGCTGCCGGAGCTGGATCCGGGAAAGAAGTTTTTCATTTTTTCAAGCCATGCGCACCAGGACCACTATCAGAGAAGGATATTTGAATTTCAGGAGAAGATGCCCCATACCTTTTACATTTTATCAAAAGATATCAAAAGGGATGCATTGAAGCATGGGGGCCGGGAAGAAAATATATGGTTCGTAAAGCCGGAGGAAGAGCTGGATGTGCAGGGATGCCGGATCCGGACCCTGTGCTCTACGGATGAGGGCGTCGCTTTTCTGGTTCAATATCAGGGGAAGGTCCTTTATCATGCAGGGGATCTGAATGCATGGTACTGGGACGAAGAGGGCGAAGACTATGTAAAGATGATGCGCCGGAGCTATGAGCGGGAGATTCAAAAGATCGGCGGTGAGACCATTGATGCGGCATTTGTTCCCGTAGATCCCAGGCTGGAAGGGCGGTATGCAGAAGGGCTGGAGTTCTTTATGCTCCACACCCGGACCAAATGCGTGTTTCCCATGCATTTCTGGAATGACTATGGAATTTTCGAACGGCTTAAGAAAGAGGCGTGTACGGCAAAATACAGGGAGCGGATCATGGAGATCCGGGAGCCGGGGCAGACCTTTTTATTGTCGTGAAGCAATCAGACTTTACTATGTCGCAATGTTTATTATTTGCCCCTGCTTGTATGAATATTGGATTCAGGAACCGGGGTTCAGAGAAGAACGGAGAAGAAAATGCAGGTAAACTTATATACGGACGGTTCGGCCCGGGGAAACCCGCAGGGGCCCGGCGGCTATGGCGCGGTACTGGAATATGTGGATCCGAAAGGAGAGCTGCATACAAAGGAGCTGTCCCAGGGATATGTAAAGACCACCAATAACCGGATGGAGATGATGGCGGTGATCGTGGGACTGGAAGCCCTGAACCGCCCCTGTCAGGTGAAGGTCTATTCGGATTCTCAGTATGTGGTCAACGCCTTCAACCAGCACTGGATCGAGGGCTGGGTCAAGAAGGGGTGGAAGCGCGGAAAAAACGAAGAGGTGAAGAATGTAGATCTCTGGAAGCGCCTTCTGGAGGCGAAAAAAAATCATGAGGTGACATTCCACTGGATCAAGGGACATGCCGGGCATCCTCAGAATGAGCGGTGCGACGAGCTGGCGACTACGGCGGCGGACGGCGATGGTCTGCTAAAAGACCCGGGGGTGTCGTAATGGATGTATGGAGCATCGGAGCACAGGTCTGTCTAACGGCAGTCAGGGCAGCCTGAGTTCCAGGCTGCGTCTGGCCAGGGTGTGACCTGGAAGTATGATAGACGCGTGTTCCGCACAGCAGAAACAGTGGATTCAGGTTTAAGTAAGACAGACAATTGCGGCTGCGGGAGCCGAAAGGCTGCAGACGAGGAAAGTCCGGGCTTCACAGGGCAGGATGCCGGATAACGTCCGGTGGAGGTGACTCCAAGGCCAGTGCAACAGAAATAAACCGCCCTATGTCTTTGTGTACTGATAAGCTCATAGATTTCGGCTTGTCAGTACACAAAGACATGGGGTAAGGGTGGAAAGGCAGTGTAAGAGACTACCGCCTCTCTGGTAACAGCGAGGGCACATGTAAACCCCATCCGAAGCAAGACCGGAAGAAAGCGATGTGGCGGCCCGTCACGCTTTAGGTAGGTCGCTTGAGCCTGGCGGCGACGCCGGGCCTAGATAGATGATTGTCCAACGACATAACCCGGCTTATCGTCTTGCTTAAATCTGAAACTATTTTTATAAAGAAAGAAGGCACACCAATGGGAATGACTGTAAATGCACAGCTGCCCCTGCCGACAGACTTGAAGGCAGAATATCCTCTGACAGAGAAGCTGCGTCAGATAAAAAAGGAAAGGGATCAGGAAATCCGGGATATTTTTACCGGGGCTTCGGATAAGTTTATCGTATTGGCAGGCCCCTGCTCTGCGGACAATGAAGATTCGGTCTGCGAATATGTGACCCGGCTTGCCAGGGTCAGTGAAAAGGTTTCGGACCGTCTGATGGTGATCCCGCGGATCTATACGAATAAGCCCAGGACGACCGGAGAAGGGTACAAGGGGATGCTGCACCAGCCGGAGCCGGATAAGGCGCCGGACCTTTATGCAGGGATCCTGGCGATCCGAAAGATGCATATCCGGGTCATGGAGGAGAGCGGGCTGACCGGAGCGGATGAGATGCTTTATCCGGAGAACCGGAGCTATCTGGATGATATTCTGTCCTACGAGGCTATCGGGGCGCGTTCCGTAGAGAATCAGCAGCATCGGCTCACAGCCAGCGGCATGGATATTCCCATCGGAATGAAGAACCCCACCAGCGGCGACTTTTCGGTGATGTTAAATTCCGTCATCGCGGCGCAGAATTCTCACCGTTTTATCTACCGGGGACTGGATGTGAGCACAGAAGGCAATGAGCTTGCGCATGTGATCCTGCGGGGCGGCGTAAATAAGTATGGAACCTGCATCCCCAATTATCACTATGAGGATCTGGTACGGCTGCTGGATATGTATCAGAAAAAAGAGTTGAAGAATCCGGCGGCGGTGATTGATGTGAACCATTCCAATTCGGACAAGAAGTTCTGGGAACAGATCCGCATCACCAGCGAGGTGCTCCACAGCAGGAGTTACAACCCGGAGCTGAAAAAACTGATCAAGGGAGTGATGATCGAGAGTTATCTGGTGGAAGGCTGTCAGAGCATCGACAGTGAACGGATCTATGGAAAATCTATCACCGATCCCTGTCTGGGATGGGAGGATACCGAGCACCTGATCTATGAGATTGCGGAGAGGTGTTGAAACTTTTAAAAGAGGAAAAAAGCAGCTTACTGTGAGAGGCGGCTGCGGCGAATCTCATAGATGATATAAAAAATACAGCCTTCCGCGGATAACATGCGCAGGCTGTATTTTTATGCTGCTGTTTTAAAATGACTCCATCTGTTCGGCTGAATGCTCTAAAGACCCAATCGACTCCATACAATGAAAAAACATACAGGTGGAAATTTTTGCGGGATTATTTTATGCTGCGGTACTTCTCCTCGCAGTACTTGCAACGGTAAACCTGGTTCTCCTCATCCGTCAGGATAAAGATATGATCCAGACCCTGCTCGATGGATGTGATGCATCTCGGGTTCTTGCAGCGGATCACATTCTTGATCTCCGCAGGAAGCTTTAACAGCTTTTTCTCTACGATCTGTTCGTTCTGAATGATATTGACCGTAATGTTGTGGTCAATGAAGCCCAGAATATCCAGATCCATAAAATCAATGGGGCACTCGATCTTGATGATATCTTTTTTGCCCATCTTGCTGCTCTTTGCGTTCTTGATGATGGCAACACAGCAGTCCAGTTTATCCAGATGCAGGTACTTGTAGATTTCCATACTTTTTCCTGCCTCAATGTGATCTAAAACAAAACCTTCGGAAAGCTTTCCAACGTTCAATGTACTATTTACCATATTCGGCCTCTTTCTTTTTCATCATCCGCAGAACTTCCGCATCCGTATCGCGCCAGCCTGAAACCGCAGTTTTCTGGCCGATGCTTTGCGGCACGGAAGGACTGTATTGTTCTATAATAAGGTTACACTTGAGCTATGTTCAAAAATCAGTCCACATGGATATCCAAAAGCGTCAGGATCAGAGCCATACGCACATAGACGCCGTACTGTACCTGACGGAAATATGCGGCGCGGGGATCGTCGTCTACCTCTACGGAGATTTCGTTGACCCTGGGAAGTGGATGGAGCACATACATATCCTCGGGCGCCAATTTCATTTTCTTGCGGTCCAGGATATAAAAATCCTTCATCCGTACGTAATCCTCTTCATTGAAGAAGCGTTCCTTCTGAACTCGGGTCATGTACAGGATATCCAGCTCCGGAAGCGCGTCCTCCAGACGGACAACCTCTCGATACGGGATCTGCTGTCTGTCCAGGACATCCTGTCGCATATAATCCGGGAGTCTTAATTCCTCCGGAGAGATCAGGATGAAACGGATGCCGGTGTAACGGACCAGGGCATGGATCAGGGAGTGTACGGTACGGCCGAATTTTAAGTCCCCGCAGAGGCCGATGGTCAGATTGTCCAGACGTCCTTTCAGATTCTTGATGGTCAGAAGGTCGGTCAGAGTCTGGGTCGGATGCTGATGTCCTCCGTCGCCTGCGTTGATGACCGGAATGCCGGAATGCTGGCAGGCCACCATGGGAGCGCCTTCCTTGGGATGTCTCATGGCGCAGATATCCGCATAGCAGGAAACTGTCCGGATCGTATCGGATACGCTTTCCCCCTTTGCGGCAGAGCTGGAATCCGCAGAGGAAAATCCCATCGTATTGCCGCCCAGATTCAGCATGGCAGCTTCATGGCTCAGGCGCGTCCGTGTGCTTGGCTCATAAAATAAGGTCGCAAGCGTCTTGCCTTCGCAGGCATGAGCATATTTTTCGGGATGTGCCTCGATATCCTGTGCAAGTTCCAAAAGAGTGTCCAATTCCTCAACAGATAAATCCAGAGGGCTCATCAAGTGTCTCATAAAATACCTCCTCGTACTTTGTGTGAATGATCACGGTAATAACGATTCAAAACCGTATGTTTTTGGGAAAAGGAAAACAGAAAATATAAATAAATCAGATGAATTGAACATCTTTCCCAGACAGGAAATAGAAAATGCGGAAATAAAAGGAACAGTGATACAACGACAAGCGGTGACTGGTCCTGGTTTGCGCCTTCGTATCATATTGTGTCTGATCTGGTTCATCTGTCTGCCTCCTTTCTCCGGATACGGATTCTGATGTTACTGTTCACAGCAACATTCTTTTACATACAATATCTTAAAAATGACCCTTTGTCAACAAAATTTTGAAAAATATGTTTTGTTAAAATAGTAGCATTTATTAAAAAAATATATTATACTAATAAGAATGAATTGAAACAGGGACAAAGGAGAAGAGAGTATGGCTGCACTGGAAGACTTGAGGGTACGTTTGGATGGGATTGATGAGCAGATCGTCAGGCTTTATGAAGAGCGGATGAAGGTCTGCGAGGAAGTGGGGGAGCTTAAGGTACAGAACTGGGGACGGGTGCTGGACCGGCAGCGGGAGCGCAATAAGCTGAACGATGTGGCTTCGAAGGCTTCCAATGAGTTCAATAAAAAAGGGATCCAGGAGTTATACGAACAGCTCATGTCCATGAGCCGGAAGCTGCAGTACCAGCAGATGGTGGAGGCCGGCGCCCTGGGGAAGCTGCCCTTTATCGGGATCGATTCCCTGGAAAAGGATACGGCACGTGTAGTCTATCAGGGAGTAGAAGGCGCCTACGGACAGGCGGCCATGCTGAAATATTTTGGGGAAGGCTGCAATAATTTCCATGTGCGGACATTCCGGGACGCCATGGAGGCTATCGAGGACGGAGCGGCGGATTATGCGGTGCTGCCGATCGAGAATTCATCGGCGGGAGCGGTGACAGAGGTCTATGATCTTTTGGTGGAATTTGAAAACTATATCGTAGGAGAGACAATCCTTCCGGTGCGGCATACTCTGGCCGGACTTCCGGGGACGGATCTGAATGAGATCAGGCGGGTCTATTCCAAGGCGGAAGCACTGATGCAGACCACCCATTTTCTGGACGAGTATCCGAACTGGCAGCAGATCAGCGTGGTCAATACGGCGGTTGCGGCAAAGAAGATCCTGGAAGATAAAGATCCCGCTCAGGCGGCGGTCTGCAGCGCCTACGCGGCACAGGTTCACGGGCTTTCGGTGCTGGTGGACGGCATCAATGACGAAATGAATAACTCCACCCGTTTTATCGTGATCACCAACCAGAAGGTTTTTCTCAAGGATGCGTCCAAGATCAGCATCTGCTTCGAGGTGCCTCACCAGAGTGGATCTCTGTACCGGCTGCTGTCACATTTTATATATAATGACCTGAATATGTCCAAGATCGAATCCCGTCCGGTGGAAGGGAAGAGCTGGGAATACCGGTTCTTCGTGGATTTCGACGGCAACATGGGGGACGCGGCGGTGAAGAATACGATCCGGGGGCTGAGAGAGGAAGCGATCAACCTGAAGATCCTGGGGAATTATTAATGAAACAGCAGTGTAAGGAATCCATCCCAAAGGGGCATCCCATAACTGATCCCTCCGCGGCTGGTGTGATACTTACGGGCCATGAGTATATAATGAGGAAAAGAATATGCGTACGAATGAATTGATGCTTTATAAAAATATGGAACATGGGGATATCCTGCTGGATATGACCTTTCTGATGGAGAATTACGAGAACGGATTCTATAATCAGGAGGATCTGAGAAGCCTCCTCTTCGAGTGCGTCAATGAACTGCTGGAGATCGCGGCCCGGTATGGGTTTGAGGGCAATCTGTGGCATGCCTATCTGACCTTTCTGCTGGCCAATCACGAGAATGCCTACAGTACGTCCTGTGAGATCGTAGGACAGGTGAACGGCAGCATCAATCAGATTGTGCTCCATGATTTTGAGGTGATGAGAGAGCTGTTTGACTATGATTTCGGACCCATGCAGAAGGCATTGAACGCCGACTGCTTTTCCCTCCTGCTGGATTATGAGAATATCAACGCTTCCAGCAAGGTATTTAACAAACGGATTCGGGATCGGATCTGCGGTTTAAGCCGGTCCCTGGGAAAAGCGGCAGGAACGGAGGAATTTAAACAGTGTCTGACCCGGTTTTATCAGGAATTCGGGGTGGGGAAGCTGGGACTTCATAAGGCATTCCGGGTGGAGCATCCCGAGGGGGAAGGGGCGCGGATCGAACCCATTTCCAATATTGCCCATGTGCGCCTGGATGACCTGGTGGGCTATGAGATCGCCAAGAAAAAGCTGATCGACAATACGAAGGCGTTTGTGGAAGGGCGCAAGGCCAACAACTGCCTGCTCTACGGAGATGCGGGAACGGGAAAATCCTCCTCGATCAAGGCGATCCTGAATATGTATTACGACCAGGGACTTCGGATGATCGAGATCTACAAGCACCAGTTCCGGGATTTAAACGATGTGATCGCGCAGATCAAAAACCGGAACTATAAGTTCATCATTTATATGGACGACCTCTCTTTTGAAGAATTTGAGACAGAATATAAATATCTGAAGGCGGTCATCGAAGGCGGGCTGGAAAAGAAGCCGGAAAATGTGCTGATCTATGCCACCTCCAACCGGAGGCATTTGATCCGGGAGACCTTCCGGGACAAGGCGGATCGGGACGATGAGCTGCATACCAACGATACCGTGCAGGAAAAGCTGTCTCTGGTCGCCAGGTTCGGCGTCACGATCTACTACGGTTCTCCGGATAAGAAGGAGTTCCAGGAGATCGTGCGGACGCTTGCCCGGGCAAACGGGATCAATATGCCGGAGGAGACGCTGCTCTTGGAGGCGAACCGGTGGGAGCTGAACCACGGGGGACTCTCCGGCCGGACGGCACAGCAGTTTATTGATTACTTATCCGGTACAGAATTTTCTTGAAAGGATATAAAAGACAATGATACGAAAGTGGAAAGCGGTATGGAAACGGGCAGGCTGCCTTGCTCTGATGGTTCTGTCCATGTGCATGCTCACGGCATGCGGCGAAAAAATGACTCCCGAGAAGCTGATGGAGTCCATGTCAACCAATATGTCTGGGATTACGTCCTTTGCAAATAAGGTGAAGCTGAACTTTGAGCTGGAGGATGTGCTGTATACAACTTCGGTTTCCATGGATATCAGCCTGGAAAGCACGTCGGACCCGAAGGCAGGGCATGCATTGGGGAAGGCACATATTAAGATGCGGGGGGCGGAGCTGGAAAGCGTCCTGGAGGTCTATCAGGTGATGGAGGATGGCCGGCGAGCTACCTACAGCAGCCTGGACGGCAATTGGAGCAAGGAGATATCGGAGCATACCAAGGGGTCTGTTATTACGATTGACAACAGTTTATTTTCCACCATGTCGGATTCCGTGGAGGATTTTGAGATTGCGGACAGCATGATCGAAGTCAACGGCGAGGAGTGCTATCAGATGTACGGAGAAGTGACCGGAGAGAATCTGAAAGGGCTGATCGGCGGTCAGATGCTCAATGCCTACGGCCTGGTGAAGCTGCCGGATGAGGACGCGGTTTCGGAGCTGGTGATCCCCATTACCTTCAATATATACAAGGAGAAGCTGCTCCCGGCGCGGATCGTGGTTGATATGTCGGAGGCTATGAACGGGCTGTATGACAAGTTCGAGAAAACAACCAATGTCAATTCCTATAGTATTAAGCTGGATTTTGACAAGTATGGGACAGTGGAAGAGATCAGGGTGCCTGAGGAGGTCAAGGCAGCGGCGGGGTGGGCATTCGCTGCTTTAGGAACTGCGCAAAACAGCAGGTTATTTTCGCGCGGATCCTCAGGTTGCCTTGCGCAATCAAAGATAAAATCAGGGAATGGACGCTGCGGCGGTCTGTTCCCTGATTTCTGTGATATAAAATATGGATTCTAAAGCTTTGGGGCACAGCTCCTTACCGAATCTCCTGGATCCCGCTGATATCACTGTCAATCACAAGAGAGTAATTTGTGTAGTATACTACAAAGCCGGGCTTCCCGCCCTTGGGCTTTTTCACATGCTTTTTCTCCACATAGTCGATCTCCACCTTCTCCGCTCCCCGCATACTGGAATAGTAGGCGGCCAGCCGTCCGGCTTCCTCGAAGGTCTGGTCCGGCAGATCCTCCCCGTTTGTCTTGACGATGACATGGGAGCCAGGGGCCTGCTTGACATGGAACCACCAGTCATTTCCGACGGCAAGATCAAAGGTGAGCTGGTCATTCTGAAAATTATTTTTCCCTACATACATATGATAACCGTCGCTGGAAACGTAATGCAGGGGCGTGTTTTTGATCTTCACTTTTTTCTTGGAAAATTTGCGCCGCATCAGTCCAGACGAGATCAGCTCCTCCTTGATCTCCGCCAGATCATCCTCACTCATGGCAATATCCAGGGAGGTGCGGACGGATTCCAGGTAGGAGATCTCCTCCTGCGTCTCCTGAATCAGGCGGGAGAGAGCCTCATAGGTCCGTTTCAGCTTGTTGTATTTTTCAAAATAACGCTGGGAATTTTCCTGCGCCGTTTTCGTGGGATCCAGCGGAATGGAGACCATTTCATTATTATAATAGTTCAGAGCTTCCAGCTTCTTCGCTCCTTCTTTCAGATTATATCCATAGGTATTGATGAGCTCACCGTAGACTTTGAACTTGTCCCGGCTTTCGGTATCTTTGAGCTGCCGCATCTGCAGGTCGTATTTTTTCCGATTCCGTTCCAGGGCAGTCTGGAGGATATGCCGCAGGTCCGTGGATTTCTGCCGGATTCTGGTAATAGTGTTTTTCAAGGCATAGTAGGTCTCCAGCACCCGGGAAATGGAATCGAATTCCACACGTTCCCATCTCTTCTGGGGCAGAGGCAGAGAAGAAAACTCCTTCGGTTCCTTCCCTTCATAATAAATGGCCGGAGAAAATCGCTGTTCTTTTACGCCGGAAAAATAGATGTCAAACTGATTGTAAACATGCCGCAGGATGTCCTCTGAAAATGCAGACGCCGGAAGGCCGGAATCCACCTGGGCGATGGAACAGACCGCCTCCGCCGTCACTGGGCTGACTCCGGTAAAGCTGGTGTAGACGGCTTTGGAAAGAGGCATTGGCTTCGCTTGCAATACTTGGGAAAAGGTTTCAAAATCCACAGACAGCGGATCCTGCTTCTCCATGGTATCCGGGACGAAATAGGACCGCCCGGGGAGTACCTCCCGGACCGAGCTCATCTGGGCGGACACATGCTTGATGCTGTCGATGATGATGCCGTTCTCCGTGCAGAAGATGATGTTGCTGTGCTTGCCCATGATCTCCACAATCAGGTCCTTCCGGCACAGATCGCCCAGTTCGTCGAGATGCTCGATGGTAAAGTGGATGATCCGCTCGAGGCGGGGCTGGTAAATATCCACGATCCGTCCGTTTGCAATGTGCTTGCGCAAAAGCATGCAGAAATTGGGGGCGGTCATGGGACTTGTCTTATTGGATTCCGTCAGATAGACCAGTGGCAGGGACGCGCTGGCGGACAGATAGAGCCGCTTCTGCCCGGCGGGGGTCTTGATGGTCAAAAGCAGTTCGTCCGCTTCCGGCTGGGCGATCTTTGCGATTCTTCCGTTTTGAAGCTGTTCTTTTAATTCGTGGACCAGGTTTGCCACGACAATTCCGTCAAAAGCCATGATGTATTCCTCACTTTCGTTTTATATAATGCGTTATCATTGCCAGTGAGCGGGACGGCTATTTCTTATCTCGGAACGGATGGGAGCACGTCCTCCGGCTGCCTTGGCAGATATATTATTTTATTCTTGGCAGAGTTCTTTTCTACTGGTTTTTAATCAAAGAGATTGGCAGAATTGCAGGAAAGTACTCACAACAATTTCTTTAACTTTACTATAAAGATGCTGCGATTTCAAGCGATACTGAAACTCTTTTTTTGAAGAGTAAAATGTTAACTATAAAAATAAATTGGTTGACAATTTGCGCGTATGTAATTATACTAAAAAAAGAATGAATTCCAATAGCGTACTGCGCAGCTATCGGGATCTATTTCGCAAGCCAGTACAGAAAACCTGCTGCCGACAGGTTTTCTGTAACTAATGAGATTAGAATATGAGGGAGGCATACACCATGCAAAATTCAAAGATTTCCACTCAGGACATATGCAGCATTGCCATTATGACGGCCATCACAGCGGTCATGGCGCAGATTTCCATTCCCATGCCGATGGGCGTGCCGATGACCATGCAGACATTTGCAGTGACTCTGGCCGGGGTGGTCCTCGGCGCGAAGCGGGGGGCAATTTCCATGATCATTTATGTACTGCTGGGGGCGATCGGCGCTCCGGTGCTGGCCGGATTCAGCGGCGGTTTCCAGCATCTCATCGGGCCTACCGGGGGATTTCTTCTATCTTTTCCGATCATGGCATACCTGATCGGCGTGGGTACAAAGCTGAGAAAGCAGAAAGGCATGTTTGTTTTATTCCTGATCCTGGGGACAGCTGTCAATTATACAGTCGGTGTGCTGATGTTCTGCATCCTGATGAAAGCATCCGTTTGGACGGGCTTTACGGCCTGTGTGCTGCCCTTCCTTCCGACGGCAGTGATCAAAGCGGCCGCTGCCTCCATACTGGGGCTGAAGCTGCATGTTCGATTGGGGGAGGCGCTGCAATGGACTTGAGGCCGCATCATCTTCTCTGCACCCAGGGATATTCCGGAAAAGGGTACAGCGACAAATTTGTAGAAAATATGAACCGGGTCACGGAGAAACTTCGGGGCAGTGAGCCGGTGATGGTCCATCTGACCTGTTCCACCGATGTTTTGTGCGCTGATTGTCCCAATATGCTGGGGACGGATCTGTGCAGTACCAACGAAAAGGTGAAGCGGTATGACTGGAAGGTGATGGAATATTTTCAGTTGGAAGAAAAGGATTATATTTATCAGGAGTTGGTGGAAAGGATCCGGGAAGAGATGACACCGGAGATGCTCGCAGATATCTGTGACGGGTGCAGCTGGTATCCGGTCAGTGCCTGTCGGGAGAAGATATTGGGAAAGAAGAAAAGAAGGACACCGCAACAACCAGATTGATATATTTGAGATTAAAGCGAACAAGGAGGATGACCGCTCCTTTAACTGTGTGCGCATCGCTACTATGCACAGGATAAAAGGCCTGGAGTTCCATTACATTTTTGCCGTCGGAGTCAATAAGAGGGCGCTTCCAAACGGAGCCCGCGGCGACTTCTCAGATGATATATCTCTTGAGGAATTTGAGATGGGAGAGAAATGTCTGCTGCATGTGGCATTGACCAGAGCAAGAACTGGTATATACATGACATGTTATGGAGCGATGTCGAACTTAATCGTGTAGTATAGAAGATTTAAAGCAGGCAGTTACTATTCACAGTCAGATAAAAACTGTGAATAGTAACACAGCAGGCATTGAATTCTTTATAAAATACTTGACAAAACTCCCAATCCACGATATGATTTTTGAGAAAAGAAGAACAGAGCGTACTCTGTTATTTGGGAGGAAAGATAAGATGAGAAATTGGAAGAAATTTTTGTCAGCCGCAATGGTCACAGCCATGACGGTTGGAATGCTTGCCGGATGCGGCGGCGGGAACAGCGGCAGTGACAGCAACAGCAACAGCAGCGAAAGCAATAGCGGCAGCGAGAGCAGCAGTGATGCCGGGAGCGGCGACGCGGTATTGAAGATCGGCGGGATCGGACCTACCACCGGCGGGGCAGCGATCTACGGCATGGCTGTAAAGAACGGCGCGGAGCTGGCAGTTAAGGAGATCAACGCGGACGGCGGCATAGGCGGCATCCAGATCGAGTTTAATTTCCAGGATGATGAGAATGACGCGGAGAAGGCAGTCAATGCTTATAACACCCTGAAGGACTGGGGCATGCAGGCATTGCTGGGAACCGTGACTTCTGCTCCCTGTGTGGCAGTCGGCGATGTGGCACAGGGGGACAACATGTTCCTTCTGACACCGTCAGGAACTGCGGTAGAGTGCGTGCAGTATGACAACGCGTTCCGTGTATGCTTCTCCGACCCGATGCAGGGACTGGAGTCTGCAAAATACATTGGAGAGAATAAGCTGGCGACGAAGGTTGCGGTTATCTATGATAGTTCGGATGTATACTCCACAGGGATCTATCAGGCATTTGCGACAGAGGCAAAGAACCAGGGACTGGAACTGGTAGCGACTGAGGCGTTTACGGCAGAGAGCAAGACCGATTTCTCCGTACAGCTCCAGAAGGCGAAGGACGCAGGCGCAGAGCTGGTATTCCTGCCGTTCTACTATTCTGAGGCAGCCCTTGTACTGCAGCAGGCAGCAGGCATCAATTATGAGCCGATCTTCTTCGGATGCGACGGTATGGACGGTATCCTGGACGTGGACGGATTTGATGCGTCTATGGCGCAGGATCTGATGTTCCTGAGCCCGTTTACACCGACCTCTGAGGAGGAAGCGATCAAGAACTTTGTCTCAGATTTCGAAGAAGCTTACGGCGGAACACCGAACCAGTTTGCGGCAGACGCGTATGACGGAATCTATGCCATCAAGGCGGCTATGGAAAAAGCAGGCGTGACCGCGGACATGAGCGCGGCCGATATCTGTGACGCTATGAAAACAGCCATGACAGAGATCACTATCGACGGAGTGACTGCAAAGGCACTGGCCTGGGAAGCAAACGGCGAGCCGAGCAAAGAGCCTATGGTAGTGAAGATCGCAGACGGAGATTATGCGGTAGTTGAGTAAGCAATGATGATCTGACGATCGGTATAAAAAGAGGTCTGTAAAAGACCATGGAAACGTATGTAATATCAGATAGAGGGTTATCTTTCGGGATAGCCTTCTATTTGTATCATTTCTCCTAAAAAAATGAGAGACAGGTGGACGGGTATATGAGCTTTATATCTTATTTGATCAATGGTATCAGCCTGGGAAGCGTATATGCGATCATTGCGCTGGGCTATACGATGGTATATGGCATCGCGAAGATGCTGAATTTTGCGCACGGTGATGTTATCATGATCGGTGCTTATGTAGTATTGACTGCCATGACCGGCGCGGGGCTTCCTCCCGCGGCGGCGGTGCTGGCAGCGGTTATTTTCTGTACCGTGCTGGGAATGCTGATTGAGCGGGTGGCTTATAAGCCTCTGCGCAACGCGGCATCCCCGCTGGCAGTTTTGATCACCGCGATCGGTGTCAGCTATCTGCTGCAGAACCTGGCGCTTCTGATCTTCGGCGCCAACACAAAATCCTTTACCTCTGTTGTTCCGATTCCCCCGGTGGTGCTTGCGGAAGGCAATCTGACCATTTCCGGAGAGACCATCATGACCATCGGGGCTTGCATCGTGATTATGGCGGGACTGACCTTGTTTATCAACCGATCCAAGGCAGGACAGGCCATGCGGGCAGTGTCCGAGGATAAGGGAGCGGCGCAGCTTATGGGGATCAATGTCAACGGGACCATTGCGCTGACCTTTGCCATTGGTTCTGCTCTGGCGGCCATTGCAGGCGTGCTGCTCTGCTCGACTTATCCGACCCTGACCCCGTATACAGGCGCCATGCCTGGAATTAAGGCATTTGTGGCGGCGGTATTCGGCGGGATCGGCTCGATTCCGGGGGCTATGATCGGTGGGATCCTGCTTGGCATCATTGAGATCTTCGGAAAGGCATACATTTCTTCCCAGATGGCAGACGCCATCGTATTCGGCGTGCTGATCGTGGTGCTCCTTGTGAAGCCTGCCGGAATCCTCGGCAAGAATATTCAGGAGAAAGTGTAGGTGAATGGGATGAAAAAGATGAATAAAATGACTAGAAATAATCTGATCACATATGTGATGGTGATCGTCCTCTATCTCATTGTACAGGCACTGATCATGTCAGGCAGCCTTTCCAGCCTCATGCAGGGGCTTTTAGTGCCGCTGTGCGCTTATGTGATCCTGGCGGTTTCCCTGAACCTGACCGTAGGGATCTTAGGAGAGCTGAGTCTGGGCCACGCCGGATTCATGTGCGTGGGCGCCTTTTTCAGCGCCTTTTTCTCAAAATGTACGTCAGCGGCGATCCCGGTTGCGGGCCTGCGGTATTTTATCGCCCTGCTGATCGGGGCGGCGGCGGCAGGGGTTTGTGGCATTCTGATCGGAATCCCGGTACTGCGCCTGAAAGGGGATTATCTGGCGATCGTGACACTGGCCTTCGGCGAGATTATTAAAAATATCATGAACATCCTGTTTATCGGAAAAGACGCCAACGGATTTCATTTTTCTACGAAGGACGTGATGGCGCTGAATATGGAGCCGGACGGGGTGGTCATCATCAACGGCCCCCAGGGAATCACGGGAACGCCCAAGGATTCCTCCTTTACAGTGGGAGTGCTTCTGATCCTGCTGACCTTGTTTATCGTACTGAACCTGATCCATTCCCGGAGCGGCCGCGCCATCATGGCAATCCGTGACAACCGGATCGCGGCGGAGTCCATCGGGATCAATGTGACCAAATACAAGCTGATGGCATTTTCCATCTCTGCGGCGCTGGCAGGCGTGGCGGGCGTGATCTATGCCCACAATCTGGCGACTCTGACGGCTCAGCCTAAGAACTTCGGATACAACATGTCCATCATGATCCTGGTGTTCGTCGTACTGGGCGGTATCGGAAATATCCGGGGCTCCATCATTGCGGCTATCGTTCTGACGCTGCTTCCGGAACTGCTGCGGAGCTTAAGTGATTACCGGATGCTGATCTACGCGGTGGTGCTGATCGCGATGATGCTCTTTAACTGGAGCCCCAAGGCGATTGAGTGGAGAGAGAAGTATGCGGAGAAGTTCCGTGCAAGGAAAAAAGCAAAGGCAGAGGAGGTTTGAAAATTATGGCATTACTGGAAGTGAAAAATCTGGGAATCTCCTTTGGCGGGCTGCGCGCGGTGAATGAATTTCACCTGCATATCGAAAAGGGCTGTCTATACGGCCTGATCGGTCCCAATGGCGCGGGCAAGACTACGGTCTTCAATCTGCTGACCGGGGTATACCGGCCGAATGAAGGGATCATTACGCTGGACGGGGAAAACATCGTCGGAAAGAAAACCATCGAGATCAACCGGGCAGGCATTGCGAGGACCTTTCAGAATATCCGTCTGTTTAAGGAGCTGACTGTATTGGATAATGTGAAGGCAGGCCTGCATAATCATCATCCGTATTCCACACTGGAGGGCGTCCTGCGCCTTCCCAGATACTATAAGGTGGAGAAGGAAATGGACGAAAAGGCCATGGAGCTTTTGAAGGTCTTTGACCTGGACAGGGAGTCTCAGACTCTGGCTTCTAACCTTCCATACGGAAAGCAGAGGAAGCTGGAGATCACCCGGGCGCTGGCTACGGAGCCCAAGCTTCTGCTCCTGGATGAGCCTGCGGCGGGCATGAATCCCAATGAAACAAAGGAACTGATGGAGACGATCCGTTTCGTGCGGGATACCTTTGACATGACGGTGCTTTTGATCGAGCACGATATGAAACTGGTGTCCGGGATCTGCGAGGAGCTGACCGTACTGAACTTCGGACAGGTACTGGCCGAGGGCAAGACAAGCGATGTGCTGAACAATCCGGAAGTCATCAAGGCATATCTGGGAGAATAGGGGGTGAGATCATGGCAATGCTTGAAATCAAAGATATCGAAGTATTTTACGGCGTGATCCAGGCTATCAAGGGCATTTCCTTTGAGGTCAACGAAGGCGAGGTCATCGCCCTGATCGGCGCAAACGGCGCGGGAAAGACGACGATCCTGCATACCATCACAGGTCTTCTGTCCCCGAAAAAGGGCTCCGTGATCTTCGAGGGAAAGGATATCACGAAAGTTCCGGCCCACAAGATCGTATCCCTGGGGATGGCTCATGTACCGGAGGGGCGGCGTGTATTTGCGGAGCTGTCCGTCTACCAGAATCTGAAAATGGGGGCCTATACGAGAAAGGACAAGGCGGAGATCGCCCAGACTCTAGAAATGGTCTACAAACGGTTTCCACGTCTGGAGGAGCGGAAAAACCAGCTTGCAGGGACCTTAAGCGGCGGGGAGCAGCAGATGCTGGCTATGGGCCGGGCACTGATGTCCCATCCGAAGATCATCGTGATGGACGAGCCGTCTATGGGATTGTCCCCGATTCTGGTGAATGAGATCTTTGATATCATCCAGGAGGTCAGCGCAGGCGGGACCACCGTGCTTCTGGTAGAGCAGAACGCGAAGAAGGCATTATCCATCGCGGACCGGGCGTATGTGCTGGAGACCGGGAAGATCGTGCTGGACGGAGACGCGAAAGAACTGATGAACGATGATTCCATCAAGAAGGCGTATCTGGGAGAATAAAACGGCGAAAGGGAATTGAAAGAATGACAGAAACGCTGTCTGCAGCTGGAAATCGTCCGTGACGGGACTTCTGTGCATGTCAGCGTTTTTTCAGCAGGAGAGAGGAGGACTGCGGATATGGAAAATATTGTAGTAACGATCGCAAGGCAGTATGGAAGCGGCGGAAAGACCGTGGGGGAAATGTACGCGAAGGAGCTGGGGATCCCCTGCTATGGGATGAACCTTCTGAAAATGGCTTCGGAGGAGAGCGGCATCAATGAGCAGCTTTTCATGCAGTTTGACGAAAAGCTTAGGAATAACCTGTTGCTGCGTATGACGACAGATCTCTATGACGGGAAGGTGATCCCGCCGGGACATAAGGATTTCGTATCTGCGAAAAATCTGTTCAACTGGCAGGCGGAGGTTATCAAGCGGCTGGCAAAAAGCGAGACCTGCGTGATCATCGGGCGCGCGGCGGATTTTGTGCTCAAGGACTATCCCAATGTGGTCAGCGTATTTGTCCATGCTTCGCCGGAATTCAACCTGGCCCGGGCCATGGAACGCAACAGCATGACAACGGCGGAGATGGAGAAATTCATTGCCTCGACGGATAAGTACCGCTCTGATTTTTATAAGCACTATACCGGCAGGGAGTGGACGGATGCAAGGAACTATGACCTGTGTCTGAACAGCGGGAAGCTGGGATTTGAGAAGTGTGTGGAGGAGATCAAGGCGTATATTAAGGTGAGATTTGAATGAAAAGGTTTAGGCTGCTAATCCAAAATCTCAGTTTTATTGCAATAAAACCGATATTTCGAATCAGCAACCGTACAGTTAGAAAAATTTTGGAGAAAGGAATTCGATCATGCAGTGGAGCGATGGAAAAAGTAGATGCCGCTGGGCTAATCCCAACAATGAGAAGTATATTCATTATCATGATGAGGAATGGGGGGTTCCCGTATATGACGACCATAAGCTGTTTGAAATGCTGATACTGGAATCCTTCCAGGCCGGACTCTCCTGGGAATGTGTGCTGAATAAGCAGGAGGTTTTCCGGGAGGCGTTCGACGGATTTGATCTGGAAAAGGTGTGCGCGTATACGGAAAAGGATTTTGAAAGGCTGCAGGAAAATCCGGGCATTATCCGCAATAAACGGAAGATACGGGCCGCAGTATCCAACGCAAACGTGTTTCGGGAGATTCAGAAGGAATATGGGAGCTTTTCGGAATATATCTGGCACTGGACAGACGGCAAGGTCATCTATGAAACAGGGCTTGCGTCCTCAGAACTTTCGGATCAGGTGTCAAAGGATCTGAAAAAGCGGGGGATGACCTTTGTCGGGACAACGATCATCTATGCGTATCTGCAGGCAGTCGGGGTGATCTATTCCCATGAGGAAGGGTGCTTTTTGGAACATTGTGAAGGAAAATGTTAGATTTTTGAACCGCTCATAGATGGGCGGTTCATTTTCTGCGGAGAAATTTCAGAAAAGAAAATGACAAACATGTTTAGATTAAGAATTTTTGCCCTGCTTGCAAAGCGGTTTCCTTTATGCTAAGATTGATTACAACACCAGATGATAGTATGAAGCTGAAAAAAGATTTTATAGAGAGTGTGCAAAGAAAAAAGGAGAAGGAGGCAGCTATGAGCAAAAGTATGATCCGGGCTGCGAAGGGCGAGATTCCCGCAGACCTGGTACTGAAGAACGGCAGCGTATTGAATGTATTTTCAGAGGAGATCGTCCCCTGTGATGTGGCCATTGTGGACGGCCGCATTGTGGGACTGGGGAGCTACGAAGGGGAACGGGAGATTGACTGCACGGGCAAGTACATCGCCCCGGGGCTGATCGACGCCCATGTACATATTGAATCCTCCATGGTGTCCCCCCTGGAGTTTACGAAGTATATCATCAGAAAAGGGACCACCGGGATCGTGGCGGATCCTCATGAGATCGTGAACGTCAGCGGAAAGCGGGGGATGGACTATATCCTGGACGCGTCGGAGCAGGTTCCGGCGGACGTCTATGTGATGGTGCCCTCGTCGGTGCCTGCCACCAACATTGACACCAACGGCGCCGGAAAATTTCTGGCAGAGGACATGGCACAATACAAATCCCATCCGAGGGTGCTGGGCTTGGGAGAGATGATGCGGTTCGTGGATGTGCTGAACGAGGAGCCGGAAACCCTGGATAAGCTGGATGCGTTTTCAGATATGGTGATGGACGGGCATGCTCCGGGGATCTCACAGAAAGAGATCCAGGCATACCGGATGGCCGGGATTCAGGACGACCATGAGTGCTCCACCGGCGAGGAAGCACTGGAAAAGCTTCGGGCCGGATTCCACATCCTGGTCCGGGAAGGCAGCGGGGCGAAGAACCTGGAAGGGATCTTAAGCGGTCTCCTCAAAAACGGGGCTTCCCTGGATCAGTGCATGTTCTGTACGGACGATAAGCATCTGGAGGATATCGAAAAGGACGGACATATCAATTACTGCGTCCGCAAGGCCATCGCCCTGGGCGTGCCGGAGGTGCGGGCATACAAAATGGCGTCCTGGAATGCGGCAAGGTTTTATGGCCTCAAGGACACAGGCGCAGTAGGGCCGGGCTACCGGGCAGACCTTCTGATCATTGACAATCTGAAGGAAGCAGTGCCTTCCATGGTGCTCAAGGACGGGAGGATCGTGGAGGAAGCATGGCTGGATTCCTTCGGATATGAACTCAAGGACCGATCCCTTCTCCGTACAGTCCGGATCCGGAGCATGTCAGAGGAAGATCTGCTTTTGACAAAAAAAGAAAAGAACCATGTGCTGGAGCTGGTGCCGAATGAGCTGCTGACTCTGCACAGGGTGGAAGAAGTTCCGGGCCGGCATGGCGTGTTTATTCCGGACAAGGATTACGCGAAGCTGGCCGTGGTAGAGCGGCACGGCAAAAACGGAAAGGTAGGAGTGTGCCCGGTGAAAGGATACGGGATCCAGTCCGGCGCTATTGCGACGACCATTTCCCATGATTCCCACAACATCATTGCGGCAGGCGATAACGACCGGGATATCCTGTGCGCAGTCCGGGAACTGGAGCGGATCCAGGGCGGATATGTGATCGCTTCCGGCGGCAAGGTAGTGGATGAGCTTCCCCTTGCCATCGGCGGACTGATGAGCGTGGACCGTGCGGAGGCTGTGCAGAAGAAAACCGGAGAAATGGTACAGAAGGCGCGGAGCATGGGCGTATCCGAGGGAGTGGATCCGTTCATTACGCTTTCCTTTATGGCGCTGACCGTGATTCCGGAGCTGCGGCTTACGGAAGCCGGGATGTTTGATGTGACGACAATGCGGTTTATCAAAGAGTAGAGAGATGGCAGAGAAAAAAGAAAATCACTTGATCAGTTTCATAAGAAAATATGCCGCCGTATTGCTGGCAGGCTGTGCGGTCCTTCTGCTTGCAGCATATTTTATCAATATCATGTTTGTGCAGAACAAAAAGACGGCTGTTTCCGTGCTGGTCCTGGAATTTATGGAGGATACCTCCGTGCTGGAGCAGCAGGTCCGGGAAGTGCTTGGGGCGGCCGAGGATGAGGAAATAGAGATTCGGACCATTTCTGCCGGAGTCGGGACGAATAAAGCGGTTGCGCTGACCTGGATTCGGGCGGAGGTAGTGGATGTGGTCATAGGGGAAGAAGAGCAGATGACGGAATACGCACAGGCCGGGTATCTGAAGGATCTGGGCGACACAGAAGCAGAGCAGCCGGACGCTTTCCTGTGCGGACTGGCGGAGTATGATAAGGAAGGCAATGTGACTGGTACGGGACCGGAAAGCTGTTTTGGAAAATATGCCGGGGAGATTGCCGGGGTCCCGATGGAAAAGCCGGTGGCTGGTCTGGCTGGTAATGCTTCGAATCTGGACAATGCGCTGATGCTGCTAAACTTTTTTTCTGAAAATTAAATAGTAAATATTTACCAAAAAACTTGCAATCTGCTTGTCTGACGGCTAGAATAGGAAGAGGGCAAATTGAACTCCCGCAAAAGGAGTGAGGTGATTGATTGAAAGCAACGATCAGGGAGATTGCAGAACGGGTCGGAGTTTCTTCTGCAAGTGTTTCTTTGGTGCTGAATCACAGGGATTGCAGAATCTCAGAAGAAACGAGACAGAAAATATTTGATACGGCCAGGGAAATCGGCTATGTCAGAAAGAAAGACAGAATAAAAAGCAAAAGCAGGTACAGCGGCCGGCTGATCGCGCTGATCTATCCGCGCCTTCGGAATGAACTGATCGAAGAATGCATGCAGGGGATTGAAGAGTATGCGTCGTTGTATGACTACCATGTATTTCAGCTATACTGTTCGGAGACAACGCAGAAGTGTATTGAGCAGATTGAAATAGCGGTGTTCATTGGGGCGGCCGGGTTGATCCTGATTCCGCCGAATGACATGAATACAGGGGATAACCATATCCTGCTGGGGGAAGCGCTGAAGCATTCCGGGATCCAGTATCTTCTGTTGGATAAAGCGGTCTATAAGGTGTTTTGTGATTTTATCACAACGGACAATAAACTGGGCGCTGACATGGCAATGGACCATCTGCTCAGCTACGGCCATCGAAGGATTGGGATTCTGGCCGGAAAAAAAGAAATCTATAACACCAGAAAAAGAGTGGAAGGCTATAAAGACAGCCTGGCGCTCCATGGCCTGGAGTATGACGAAGAACTGGTCTACTATGGAGAATATTCCCGGCAGTCAGGGTACGAGGGAACCGGTTATCTTCTTTCAAAGGGGGTGACAGGGCTGGTATCCTGCAATGGAGAAATGTCACTGGGGGTATATGAATATGCCAGAGATAACAACAAGGTGATCGGAGAGGATATTTCGATCGTGAGTTTTGGAAATCTCAGGGAGGCCGGGTGGGTGAATCCCATGCTGACCAGTATCATTCAGCCGGGGGAGCAGATGGGGCGAAAGGCAGTGGAAGTGCTGATCAGCCGGATTCGGCATGAAGAGATCGGAGGGATCCATACGAATTATTTTACACCCACCCTGCGGCAGGGAGACTCTGTAAAAAGAATCGGGCATTGATACCGGCTATATACTGAGCACCAGATTTCATCGGACGTGAGTATCATTTATGAGTTATAAAAAAAGCACATTCATTTTATGTTTTGTAAGAATCATAGAAATGAATGTGTTTTTTTTGTGCATAACTTACAAAAATGTAAAGTTTATCAAAGTTTATCATTTGTAAACAAGGAAAAATATGATTGATAAAAGATTAATAAACAGATTATTTAATGTAATGTGTAAAAAATAATGAAAATTATAATATGCTAAATTAATAATGTGCATAAATGGTAATTGACAAATGAGAAAAACTAAGATATAGTATGATTAACAAATAAAAAATGATAAACAAAAGATAAAAGTTTATCAAAAAGTGATGAAATTAAAGGAGGAAGTACATGAAAAAGAAAATGTTATCCATGTTACTGTGTGCTGCAATGTTCACATCTATTTTATCCGGATGCGCGATATCAACCACAAAAGAGTCTGATGACAGCGGCACAGAGAGCACGGAAGGAACAGAAGGCTCAGATGATGCAGATTCTGACGCAGAAGCAGGGGACGATGTTGTTGTCATGAAGGATGAAGATCTGGAAGGCAGAGAGGAGATTACATTGTGGTTCTGGGGTGCAGAGCCATATGCTCAGGAGGCTTTCAAAAAAATACTTGTAGACAGCTATAATGCATCTCAGGATGATTATCAGCTTGTAGTAGAGTTCCGTCCGTCTGTAGATGCAGATATCAAAACAGCCCTGGCAGCAAATCAGGGACCAGACATTATTTACGGTTCCGGCCCATCCTTTGTAATGCCGCTGGTAGAAGCAGAAAAGCTGGAAAACATGGATGCATATTCAGAAGAGTATGGATGGAAGGACAAGATCCTGGAACCATATTATGAGTCGGGTACAGTACATAGAAGCCTTTACAGCCTGGTAAACGGCGTCAGCACAATGGGCGTATTCTACAATAAAAAAGTGCTGCAGGATAATGGATGGGAAGTTCCCACGACCATCGAAGAAATGGAAGCAATCATGGATGAAGCGATCGAAAAGGGAATGTATGCTTCTGTCACAGGTAATAAAGGCTGGCAGCCGGTAAATGAAAATTACGCGTCTCTGTTTCTGACCCATATCGCGACGCCTCAGACCATGTACAAGGTTCTGACGGGCGAAGAAAGCTGGGTAAATGACGACGTGAAAGCAGCCATTGAAAAATCAAAAGAATGGTGGGATAAAGGATATCTTGCAGGTGAAGATTATGTAAACCTGAACTTCAGTGAATCACTGCAGCTCTTATCCGACGAAAAATCACCTTTCTTCGTGGGACCGTCTATTGCATTCCAGTGGGCAGCTTCCTTCTTTACAGGCGATAAGGAAGAAAACATCGCGTTTATCCCGTTCCCGGCAACGGAACAGGTTCCGGATGAGACTTATACATTAGGCGGGGCCTGCACATTGTCCATCAATGCAAACGCGGAGGATTCCCATAAGGATGAAGCTGCAAAAATCATTGATATGATGATGAATGCAGAATTTATGCAGGAAATGACAGCAGCCTGGCCCGGATACTGGGGAACTCCTCTGAAGGACCTCTCCGGTGTTGACACAGGCAATATGAATTATCTGTCCGCAGAATTTGTAAAGGTAGTCAGCGATATTTCAGATGCTGTTAACCAGGGAAATTTCGGATATT